>Ga0074195_1000935_pt1 | contig 47467 bp, 51 predicted proteins | sample EPASupsiteHSE623_FD_64525 | JGI IMG/M metagenome (GOLD analysis project Ga0074195, IMG submission 64525) | Bioremediated contaminated groundwater from EPA Superfund site, New Mexico - Sample HSE6-23 | ecosystem: Environmental > Aquatic > Deep subsurface > Groundwater > Contaminated ...
CTTGGACTGGATCGGCACATGATATTGCTTTTAAAAATGGTCCATATTTATCGTCGTCATCCATAATTATAAAGACAACGTTCTACAATATAAACTTGTGTGTTTTATTTCGCGTCAACCCCTTACGCTCCTCGGAGATGTGCAAGCTAGATGATGGGGATTTGGACTTCAGAACAAAATCAATGCGTCTCAGAGAGACAAAAAATGGCAGCGATGGCATAGCCTACATGAACGATGAATGTGCGGAGACCTTACGGATCTATCTTAAGATCCGGCCAGAACTACAGATCGGAGATAGGACCCCGCTATTCTACACAGACGCAGGGAATGTCTGGATAAATAACGACGTGCATCGAATGTTTTCATATTACAAGAAGAAAGCAGGCATAACTAAACCGGGCGGAGTCCATGTCTTTAGCAGGCATACAACCGCTACCATGATGATAGCTAAGGGCTGCGATATTCGAATTGTAAAAGAATTATTACGCCATAAAGATATTCGGACGACCTTGAGATATGCCCATGTCTCGGACAAGACAAAGCGCGAGAAATATGATCAATTCTTGGTCCTGTGAGGTGTCAAGAATGTCCTTTTCCAAAAGCGAGCTGATTGATGCGGTTGAGCGCCTAGACGAGATTTCAACAACCCTGAATGAAATTCGGCATCGACTCGTTCAGGAACTTGAAGAAGTTGAGCAGCAAAGATGAGCATAGCGAAATTGGTTCATGGGGCAAGTATTTTATCGCTGTGGCAGTGGTCGGCTTCGAAGTCTACGGCGCGCCCCTTCACAAAGTGAAGGCGCGCCTCCGACTTCTCGCAAACCTCCCTACTGCTTTTGCGAAAGAAAACAGTGGGAAAAGCGATTGAAGCGCCAAAAGTATTTTTATTCTATTATTGGCTCAACATCTTCCATCATTACTTCGCTATCTTCATCAGCCACGCTTATTAAGACGCATCTGCAAAAAGGATGGAGTCCGGGAGTCATTACGCCACCGCTAAACTCTTCATCTATTCCTACTACCTCATAATCCATCGCATTGCATTCCGGGCAGCTCCTTTCATCGTTAGGACACCGCCACATCTTGAATAAGTGGCCAGCAGCCTTTGCCCGTACCACTATACCTTCATTTTGAGCACGAACGTACTCTGTCCTATAGATCTTGTCTAGTCTGGCAGGCCCGCTGTATTGGTCCTCAAAAGCGGCTTTAAACGCATCCTCGCCCTTTCCCCAATTATCGACCATCTGACCTTTGAGTAATTGTATGTCAGTCTGGCTTAGCGTTTTTACTAATTCCATGCCGTGTTCCATAAAATATTGCATGGCCGCGTCCATACCGCCAACAGCCGGAGCAACCGTCCCTATAGTGTCTCCTGCCATGCCCATATCAAAGGCGTTCTGTATTACGTCTTGCCAGGCTTTTACCCAGAGCTTCCAATTAGCGTTTATAAACCCCTGTTTAACTTTCGCTAAGACCAATGGCCATATAGCCACAAGCCAATCCGGGTCTGTCTGATCTTCATCCTGATCTTCTTCCAAGACAATGCCATCTAGCATCGCTTGTATCTCTTTTGGGATATCAGACATAACTATCCCGAATTAGTTTTAAAGTAGCCAATATCTTTTAAAATGCTTATAATATCAGGCATTAATGGGGCCTTTTCAGTCCCACCTTGTTTGCTGGCATTAGTTATATCCTGGCCACTTTTAGGCACTGGTTTGGCCACATTTCCCGCCGGTATTTGTGCGGTTTCTTTAGGTGTTTCCTGCCTGATGCGCTCCATCTCTTGGTCAGCTTCTTCCCGCGTGCAGCCATCCAAGCGCATTATTGCAGACGATCTTGAAGTCAGTCCAGCATTACTTCTTGTCTGTTCGATCATACTGTTCTCTAGATCGTCGCTGGGCAGTCCATCTTGCCAGCTGATTAAACTAAGTTCTATCTGGACCGCACCCTTTATGCGGCCATTAATATCCAGAATGCTTGCAGCTTTTATTGCCCTTTTAAGAACTTGATCAAAGCGTACCCTGATCCTATTACAATGCGAAATTGTCCTTAAAAGCAGTCGCCTTAATGCACTGCCAGAAGCAACCGCGCCGCCACTAAAGTCTCCAATAGCTGCCGGATTCAAGTCCGTCACAGCATAAATCATACTGACAAGTCTGTCCATTTCTTGGAAGCTACTATCCAGCTTGCCATCCCAGGTTATGTATTCGGGTCTATCTTCATCCTTATTGACCGGGAAGAACCTGCCATTCATGCGCATCGTTTCTTCGCCAGTCTCCATATCGGTAGTGAGCATAGACGAAGATCCTGTCATCGCGGGCCTGCTATGAATATCAAGAATGGAACTTATTTTTATAATTCTGGTCTCAAGTTCCTTAACTAAGTTTTCAATGCCATCATAGTCACTTATGCCATAAACGTCATTGCGCTTCTTAATATTACTTACAACAAGAACAAGGGGATAAGGTACTCCCGTATCCACATGCTTGGGTACATCCTGATACTTTGCAGATACTTTTAGATCTACTTCATGACTGATCTCATCGCCATTCATCCAGTATAAGTGATTATCGATAGCACCAGCAGTGTGAACCTCTGTCCTTAGCAAGCTGGCCACACTACTGCCAATCTGTTCCTTAAATTTCCAGGCAAGGACATGCGCCACATATTCATTAACGTTGTCGGGATTTACTACCGGGAACCAAATACTTGGATCAATGTTTTCGATTATACTGCCCGGTTCAGATCCTGTCCCTACAAACCGGACCTTCATAATAGCATTACCGAATTGGATAAAATTATTACAAGCATTATATAATACAACACTTAGATCACTTCTATTAACAACACCATCCAGCTCTGTTTGGCCAACGGGATTCATAAGGCGTGGCGGCTCTCCTACCACCATATCAGCATATACTGAAGTAACTACCTTAAACCAGTTCATTGGCAGCTTCTTGCCATTGTATATGCGGGCAAAGAAAGTACTCACTACATCAATATTGTCTTCGATGTCTGCAAGATCCCATAAGTCGCCCCAAACCGCTTCATGCCGTCCCTCATATAACAAATTATATTTATCATAGGATAATAATCTGCCCTTTTCGTCTTCAGGCGGAAAATGACTTCTTGGCGTCAGCCAATTCATATCAATAAGCATTATAAACTCCATATAATTATTTTAAAAATTAAATACTATTAACTGCATATTTAAGCGCATCCACTACATGGTCATCAATCTTTTGTGGCCTATCTTCGCCCCTGTCAGCAGCAGATTGATCCCAAGTGTAGGTTTCCATTTCACTAACAAGGACTGGACATTTTTCACTATTTATAATAAGGTCGCCATTACTAATCATGGATGCTATTTTCCTGATACCACCCAGCACATTATTATCAGCAGTCCGGGCCTTATGCAATCCATCTCTCTGTAATTGTAAAATAAAAGAAGCCGCACTTGGATCAACTTCTATCGTGCTGGCATACATCTTGCTGGAATTATCCGTATAAGTAATGCCGGACTGTCCAGAACTATACCCCCACTGCTCAGATGCAAACTTAGCCATGTCCTTTGAATAGTCAGCATCGGTCTTCTGGGCGTGTTCTATAACGCTGTCCCAATAATATTCCCGGCTGACATACCATGTGGGTTTTGTCCTACCAGGCACCAGATATTTTTCCAAGGCAACGAAAGCACATGCATTATGCGTGCCGTAGTCTGCTCCGATCCGCAATTCTTTTGGCCTCAGAGTACTGGGCGGTACTCCACAATGCTTGCCCTTGTCAAATAGTCCGAAAACCCGGCCCTCTGCCGCTACCCAATTGCCCAAAATAAATCGATCATAAAAGACAGTGCCCTTGGGATACTCCTTCTCAAGATCGGCCTTATACTGTGGATCTAGCCAAGGATTGTCATCCAGAGTGAATTTCCAGACCTTTATATTAAGTTCATCTTGCCTGGATATAAAATTCTTATAAATATAATTCCTGGGTGTCTCCGGATTGCAAGTCAAGTAAAGACATGCATCCTTATCGCTCAATCTGCTTAACAGCATATTGGTAAAATTCTCAGGTACTGTTGTGCCCTCATCCACATAAGCACGAACTAAAGATTCACCCTCGATTTTTTTATAACTGCTTACATTATCTGCGCCCTCAGTCCAGATAGTCCTACCAAATATCTCGCATTCCTTTTTACCAGAATGCATCTCGAAATTGGCCTTTCCCACCAAATCTTTTAAAGGAGTTAATACGTTTCTATATAGTGACGTGCCAGTATTTCCGACAAATAATATATTACCGGGAGGCAGAGTAATAATATCCCGAAGTATTTTAATATTAACTGCCCATGTTTTAGTACTTCTAACACTTCCATAAAGTAAATTAATCCTAGCGGGTTTGCTAACAATGAAATCCCTTTGCTTGCCTACCGGGACCTGTAAGCTCACAAACACTCGCTCCGCGCTTCTTCCTGCCCGCTTTCACTCACAATTTCTTCAGTCCGGACTTCATTATTAACAGCGTTATCTTCCATTGTCTCAAATAACTTCAGTAACGCACTCTTCGCACTATTGTCAGTATAACCTTGCTCAACGCCGAACTTATCCACAAGAATGCCAACACAAACACATAAATCTCTCAAGCTTTTAGTATCATCGCAGCTTTCGATCATCTCGCCCATTTTGGCCATTGTCTTACCCAACAGCTCTTGGCGACTTTCGCTGACAAGGTACTGTTTCCAAGCCTGACAGCCTTCACTGATGTCACTCTCCATTTGTACATTCTCAGTTGCCAGGTATTGCCTTATTTCGTGACCCAGCTCCGCTTTATGGATCTTGGCTACCCTAATAACGAAGCCCCGATCTTTCCCGATAAGTTTCGCTATCTCCGCAGGTGACTTGCCTTCCAGCAAGTAAGCTACAATCCTATCGTCAAATGATTCATCTCGTTTAGGTCCCGAACTCATAATGCTCCAAAAAAGTAATCAAAGTAAATGAAAAGTAATTCATTTTACTTTTTTCAATTTCATATTTTCTCTTCAAAACCACTAGCTACTAACTACTCTATATATAATATATTATATATATAATACATAAAAGTAATAAAAGTATGTAAGAGAGATACTAAGTATAAGTTCAACTTCTAATTACTCCCTTACTTACTTACTCCCGTAAAAATTACTTTTTTTACTTTTTTTGTCGCCCGCTACTGGTTTTGACTACTTTTTTTAAATGAAAAAAGTAATTTGCATAAATCCAGCTACCAATAACGATTTTGCCTTTGAAAAAAGTAAAAAAGTATTTCTTACTTTTTTATCACTATCTTACTATTGTTACCTTTTGTTGGATCCCAATCCTCTTGCAAAATCAAGGTATAAGGTCTACCACCATCAGTAGTCAGTGAACTACATTTATAAAATAGGCCATGTCTTTGCTGCTCGTCTTTTCCACGACCAGTCAACAACTCGCCAACGTATCCCATCGATCTATCTAGCAGTACGCACATATCAGCTTTGGTAGCTCTATTACCATTACTTTTTAGCACATTAAGGAAATTTAATTCTGCTTTAGTATATTTATCAATGTAATGTCCACCAAATTCTGTAAAAAGTTCTACAGCTCGCCGAAAATCTTCTTCAGTAGCAACCAATCTGCCATGCTCATCGAATTGTCTGGCCCCTTTAGCAAACACCGCAAAGCTCTTTACCATGTCGCCAAACATTGTATAGGCTCTCAGATCACCTTTAAATTCGATATTTTTTGCAAAAGGCACTATAACTTCGCCGAAAAATTCCTTTATGTCCCGAATTATATAATGGCAAACAGCAGTCTCAAATTCAGATTCTTCCACTAAAGTAGTTTCGCCGGCATCTTTGGCTTTTAACATCTCCAAGCACTTTGCTAAGTGAGCAGCACTACTATCACTTTCTACTAATATAAAGCGATCTCTAATCTGCTCATCGGCTTGACTATCGACGCTAGTAACCCAAAAAGTAAGTCTCTTTTTGCTTACTTGACGTATTCCAACGCCATCAGTTGTGACAGTTCTAGGAGCACCATCTTGGAAAGCATTCGTAATTCTTTTTACACTTGTGCCCAAATCACTTTTCCAGACCATATCATCTATATAGACGACACTACTATCCACGAATCCTTCGATAGGATAAAATAATACCTGTGGAGTCACAGCACTATTAAAAACAAATGTAGGATCTATTAACTTAGCCATCTTAATAGCAGCGTCACTTTTTCCTGACCCCGCCTTACCGCAAATTTGGACATGGATCCCTTTAGAATTACTAATACTGCCAGGTCCAACACTTGCTAATAATACTTTTCCAACTATAACAGCACCAAAATGTCTACTTTTCCAAACATTTAAAATATAATTATAAGATTCCCCAGCATCTATAATTTCTTTAGCCTTGGCTTGTACGCGGCCTTCATCTAGAGGTGGCATGTTTCAAGCCACCCGACCAGTTCCAACTAACCCGATATATTCTAGGATTTTCCTAGAAACCATCCAGCGCTGTTTATCTCTACCTTCAAGCCAGACTTCATCGCCATTAATAGCAATTAACTTAGCATGATACTTTCTACCACTATGACAAACCTGTACAATTTTTCCTATATAATCAAAAATAGGATCATAATTATTTTCACTCATTTTTTCAAGTCCATTATTTTCCACTATAATATTTTCACAAAAAGGCGATTCCTTCTTTATAGGTCTATTCCTTATTGGATTCTCGTCCCATAAAGTATCTTCAGATATTATTCTTCTATGCATATAATATTCTCCAATATTATTCAAGTTCGAGTTCTAATAAAAAAGTTTAGAACCTAACTCCAAGTCGCTTCTAGTATATAAAGCTTTTGGGTGCATCCACAACTTTAATACTTTTCACGCTATCCAACAATTCACATCTAAGCATAGTACGGCCACCAACTAGAAAATATAATTCATCATTATAATTTTCCAGCAATCGACCTTCAAATATACTACGATCATTCATCTTAACTTCGCAATACTTTCCAATAAGTTTATCTATATTTATATCTTTATTCATGTCAATCGTCTCGTTCTGGTTCATAAAAAAATTAGGAGAGAGACTCGATTTGCAATGCAAATCTCGTCTCAATTTTCGGCTTCCACAATTCCATTATGGTTTTAAAAAAACTTATAATCAAGTTGGTTGGGAAAAACCCTTATTTTACGTCACGGAAACAAAGCCAACCTTACAACAAAATACTGATAGTAATCTATGCCGCCATCCAGATTAGGCACGATCTTCATTTGCTTAATCCAGTACGGCTTACCATCCTTTACAAAAAGTCTGGTCATAGTACCACTTGTATTAAATTCGATATACCTTTCGCTACTCACTACCGCAGTAATAGGCTCATAGGTTTCCAGCAAGCCCACGATTTCCTTAGTGGCATCTTCCCACCTGACATTTAAATTAATGCTGGTAGAATAAAGTGGACTATAAGAATAAGGATCAGCCGTGTCCGTAAGAACAACAGGAGTATTCAAATAAAAAGATATGCTGGAAGGCGTATAACTAACCATTATCTATCGCCTCATAACACAGCTTTTGCCCAAATACTTCTTCATAATACGGACAGCCTCATTACTTAGCAAAGTCGGTATCTTAGCACTGTCGAAAGTCTCAGAAATAGACCCGACAGTAAAATTCGTGACGCCTTCCGTTTAAGCTTATATCTTGCCGTATTACCGTATTTTAAGATAGCTAACGCTTCTTCACAACAAGCCTGCTTGACATCTTCTGGAACCGCTGTCTGCGTATATTCAGTGCCATCCGCGCGGGTATAAATTCTTGGGAACTGATTAACCTGAGTAGCTACTGCTTTCTTGCCAGCCAAGTTCAAGCCATCTATTTTTCTAGTGGCCTCGCATAAAGCAGGTAATTGTGGTACAGTATATGGATCAGTTCCACCATATAAATAGGCAGCACTGTGATCCGTATAAGCAACATTTCCATATTTTATGACGTTGCTCAGCAAAGCCATGACAGCAGGCGTAGCCAACATCAAGGTTCTTATCTGATAGGTTGCGCTGCCACCTGTAGCCATCTGAATTAATATATTATTGCCAGTCACTACAATAGTTAAAGCGCCACTCGGACCCGTTCCCGTCTCACAGGCAACATTGACCAAATTTCCAGCAATTCCCGGTAGTTTAGCGACAAAAGTTAGCCTTTCTGCTAACGTCAGTCCCATATTAGTAGTAACTTGCGCATAAGTTCCCGCAAAAGCCGTTGTCCAGTCACTACAATACATATGGTTATTAACGGCATCAAAATAATCGTTGGCCTCAGCTACGCTAGCATAAGGCACTGTATCAGCAATAGTCATACTGCCGTGACTCCTACTTCAAACGTAGTATGATAACCAGAATTTGCGTCCTGGACACTTATAACAGCCGTTGTAAATGCATACTCCATATCTAGCCAATAAGGTTCGTTATTGGGCCCAACAGTGTCTTCAAACTTGGCAGCCAGCATATCATTAACATAAAATTCAATTAATACATTTAATGAATTTGTGCTTCCAGTATTTTTAACAACTACTGATTGCCTTTTGGTGCCCATAAGTCCAACAGTTTTTACAGCAGTCATAACGCTGCTGGTAGTTGGCAAATCTAAAGCACCAGGGGTCCAAATAGTATTAGGAAACGCACCATTCCCAATAAGCGTATTATATTGCTCTTCTGTTATTATTCCCGATTGCCAGGCGTCCCATAAAGAAATAGAAGGCATTTATAGCCCTCTATTTTTCAATAAGATACAGGAAAGCAGTTCCGGCAATGGTAGCTCCAGCATAATCTATGTGGATCTTGCCCTTGTCGGTTACTGCATTCTGAATCTTAAATCTAGCTGTCTCCAATGGCCCGCACAGAACTTCTTGTGCTCCACCTGTCAGGCTCAGTACCAGATCGCCTAGTCCACTTCTAAAGCCATCTCCTGCTTTCACAGTAATGGAATCAGCAGCTGTAGCCGCACTAATATGGAACCTGAGCATAAGGGCCTTATGATCAGCCTGAGCTACATCTGCAACACTAATCTCGGCATCATTGGTCTTGCTAATCACAACGCCTGCATCTTCATTTTGGAAAGTATTCCAAGCAACGTCATTTCCCGTTAAAACATCTCTTACCATTTTAAATCACCTAAGTTGTTGCCCGTGCAGTTAAAAGAGCCAGCGCAGACGGTCTTACAACTTTCATGCCATAGACATGTAAGCCTTTAACAGCATCAGCGAATCTCTTGTCCGGCCTATAAGCCTCAACTTTATTTACACTGTCTGCAAACGTAATAGCACTCGGTACACCCGCAATAATCTTGTAGTTGGTCTTGCCGGCATCTCCACCAGAACCAGCCACAGTCGGAACATTGTTAGATTCCAATATATTGAATCCCGCAGCTCTCTTAACGATGCCGTTAAGTAGTGCATCTGTAGATCCAGAAGCGCTGGCATCAGTGAAGCGTTCATCAGCAGCTAGCTTCTCTACAAACCAGGGAGGTACAACAACCCAGCGTCCTTGTTTCTGAACATTGGACTCAGATAGCTTAGTGCCCATCTGAAGAAGGTAATCATACGCCGTTGTCCCAGCAGTTGTATTGGGCACAATACCAGCCGTGTCTGCTCCGATCTTGTTAGCAGTTGCCACATCAGCGTAAGAAGAACCAGCAATAAACTGATCAGCGACATCTGATAGGTTATAAGCAGCCTGTCTCATAGCAGCGTCCATGACGTTATTTGACATCTGGGCACGGCTTACGTCATCCACAGAGAAGTTAAAGTATTTCGCTTCAGTAGCTGTCAAAGTTGCCTGGGCATCATTAAGGGCTTCAGGATCAGATATATCGCTGTCCTTAGTATAATTCCCGACAGTAATATCACCAATGGAAGTTATCTTAACGGTACTTCCTTTGCCACTTATTTCGCCTTCGTAATCGCGATTAATCACACCGGGCTGTCCATAAACCAAACTCTTTTGTAGGTTTTCTAACAGTCTAGCACTCCAAACAGTGCCAATAAATCCTTCAATAGTCATAAAAATTACTCACTCGCTACGCAAAAAGCGTTTATTTTTTTACTTAATTTGACCAGAAGACAATTGCTTCTGTATGTTAGTCCAATCCTTGTTTATTTCAGCCGGTTCCATTTGCTCCAATTCGGCCTTCGTATAAACTTTCGGTGAGGTGTTACCACCAGCAGGATTAGTTGATCCACCTACGTTTGGTCCAGGTCCCATTCCTGTAATCAATGCATTAACCGAACTTCTGATACTATCTTCATCAGCGCCTTGCACAAACGATAAAAGACCATCCGGAAGCTTTGCCTCCTTTGCAATCATGGTTTTGATTTTTTCCAAACCATTAGCTGCATTTTTAGCTTTCTCATCAGCAAGCTCTTTTTTCAGTCCATCAATAACGCTGGACTCTTCCGCACGTTCTTTTCTATCGCGTGCAAGCCGTTCTCCGATTATACGGTCAAGATCGGCTTGTGAGAAAATCTTTGGAGCTTCGCTCCCAATATTTTCATTATTATCTTTATTATTTGTCATAATATAATACCAACTTTATGGAAGTCGTCACCAAGGGAAAAATTATCACTTCGTTCAAAAAAATTCTCGATTGAATTAGTTTAAAAAAACTATATTCAATATTAAAGAATATATTCTTGTTTTACGGACAAAAATCGTGCATTGTTCTTAGCTATTATAATGTTTAATAATAATACCATTTTGTAAAATGAAGCGCATTTAATGGTACATGATGCATCATAATGACCCTGACACCCATCAATTTAAATACGTTGTTAAATAAGATTGAACTGCACTAGACGGCAATGTCCGATATTACAGTGCGTTCGTGTAGGAGGAAACAGAATGCTGAAAATAAGTTTGGTAGCCTTGGTAGGGCTATGTGCAATATTGTCGATGTGTAGCAGCTTTGGCAGTGCTCAGTCTGACAAAAGCATATCGTTGGGCGGATACACGTTCACTTCCGACCTAGGAGATGGATGGATAGTACCTGACGATGTGGCCGTATATCAGAAGACTGATGCATATTATCCCGATGACTCCGATACCGCATGGAAAGGATATTACGTGTGGCCTTGGTTAAAATTCCCTTCATATCCAAATGCGCCTAAGGACGATGAAGAATACCAAAGCTCTCGTACATTTGCCATAATATACGTTCTCACAATACCACCTGAATTGAAAGCCGCACAATTAAAACAGAATATCCGCGTCTATGGGTCAATTGATAAGGTCCCGGAGGATCAAAAAGAGAAAGACACAAACGAAATCCTGGCGATAGCTACAGGCAAATACACTATGGATATGACGCGCAATAGCGAGAAAGACATCACCTTCAATGATCGGCAGGCACATTTGATTGAGGCAGACGATAGTGCTTACAGCGGTGGCAGGATCGCAATAGCCTTAGATAGCGATACCATAGGCTTAATCGATGTCACAGTATACTACACGCAGAATAATCCATTTGATGGTCGTGCCTGGGATGTCATTAATAGCATAAAAATAACATAATCATAGCATGGCCATTAAATTGGTCTTGCTTTCTGCCTTTTTTGCAGCTAAACTATCGACAGGTAGTGCACCGAAGCACTTTATTCCAACCACGCCCAATATCATCGCAAAAATGAGGTAGAAAGATATGCCAAAAGTTTATCTTTATCCCGGAGAATAGACTGACATGGCACCGAGGATAATAGACGGTTGGGAACGCCCGAGAACACCCCCGAGAACACCACTAGTTTCTGAATGGGTATATGAGTACAACAGGATAATCGGTCAGATCGATCTTAAAATCAGTACAGATGAAGAACCACAGACCAAATTCGAAGGCGAAATCACCGATAATGCGTCAGGAAAAAGAATAATACATATATTCTGTGATCAAAAAGGATGGAGAAGCTTCATTCCTGGCGTTACACCAGAAGGCAAAGATTGTATCAACCCAGGGCCAAAAATCCCTACGTTCAATAATATGGAGGAACTGGCCGTTTTTATGGTAGCTAAGGCCGGAGAGATCTAAGCGAGATGGAGTGCTTAATGTGCGAAAGATTCCAAACTACAAAAAATAAGTTAAAAATTTTTTGTGACCTTGAATATTAATTTGTTGATTTGGCTTATGTCCTTAGCTCATCGATATGCGGTTTTAATGCTTTATCTAGGAGAATCATGGCATTGATCATAGCATCTTGAATTTGTGGCCATTTTATCTTTTCGTCGCGATACCCGCCATCCTTTTCTAATGTTTTCATTATCCTGCACGCCCTTTTATTGTCTAGGCGTTGCCATTCAAGATCGTCGCCGAAATCTGCATTAATCTTTACTTCATTTTCAAATAGGTCGTCAAATATCCGTTTATTTTTTCTTCTATTACCGAAATCTATGTAAAGCTCCACTTTTGCGGCATGCATAAGGATATCATACTGGTAGTACAGGCCAGCCTTTCCTGCACTAGCAGCTATGTAACTGCTCCTTTGTGGAGATATATTGGCATGCAGCTCTGTTCGAATTTTGGCTAATTTGAGCAACTCTTCCCAGAAATCATAGCGAATCTTATCCCGCCCATCTGGGTCATCTGGTTCCCTTTTAATCTGCTCTTGATTTTTCCCAACTATCAGGGTCAATAAAGGTGCATGGTTTGATTCATCGATTTGTATGGCCTCCAATTTTAATAAATAAAATGCTACATCGGTTGATTCATTGAGCCAATTGATTGCATTAATGTGTTCAGGTCTGGGATAAGCGTTTATCCAGATAGCGTTTTTTGCACTAAAAGCCGTTAAGTATGTGATTAGCTTTCCCAGATGGTCATGGTCACTCGGTTCAAGTTGATTTTCGATAACCACGAGGTCCCCAGAATCCGCCTTTGCAATCATGTCCACGGAAAAATCGCCTGCATCCTGCTCTATTTTTGCATCAGATAAATATAATTCGATCTCCTCATGTTCTAGCACTTCATTCAGGACTTCGATGTTATCTTTGAGCCACGGAGTGAAATTTTGAGCTTCATCTTCCCAGACTTCACGCAGCGGTGGTCTTTGCAGCTTCCCTATCGGCACTAAAATCCCTCCACTTTATTTGATCTAATTTTTGCAGGAGGGCGATCATAGGATTTTAGTCTTTTCATTTCAAAGTATTATTATATAAACTGTTAATTTTAAACCCACGGACATATATTCTGCATTAATCAAGCCTTTAACTAACTATAAAGTATATAACCAGCCTAAAAGTTTAAATACTTGGCCTAACTAATAGATAGACAAGCAAATTGAGGCCAATCATAAAATCAAGCTTAATAGACTGGATTCACGCAGAATAGACAACTAATATGGAGTTATTATACTCAAGATCTATTCTCGCAGGAGTTCAAGGGTTCGAATCCCTTTCCCCGCACTCCTATTATCATTTATTTTAGGATATGCATCATCTTCTGTGATGATAGTTTCTGCAAAATGCTCCTAGGAATAGATGTCAATGCCAAAGATAAAAACAATTGAGCAAAGATTAATTCAGGAAGGCGAAAATATAATTGCTTTATTTTCTTTTTGCCTCCATTTCTTGATAAAAATGTCAATCAGCTTCATCACGATCTCCATGTGCTTCTGCGGAAACCCGGCTACTTGCTCGTATATCTTTTTTATCAACAAGCAATGAATAATAGTAACTTCCGACATAGTGTCGCTTTTGGGATCGTTTCGGGTCGATACCATATTTTTCAAATAGTATTACGTACAGTTATGATTAATTGTCAAGAGAGAATTCGTCACATCCAGGGGAGAACATTATGGGAAAAATTAGATCAATCTCGATGATATTAATTTTATTTATATGCCTTTCAGGAGTTCAAGGAGCAGCAGATACCCATCAATTGCGAATTGAGGGAAAAGATGGCTGGACAAAGCATTTAGAAATTCTTGAGGGATCAACTGCCTTTCTAGTATTTCTGCCTACAAAAGAAGGAGATGGCGTTCTTATAGATCGATATCCTGATGGCAGCGAGCATAATTACCGCTTGTACCTACTTGGCTATGATCGTCTTCCTTTCAATTCAAATATACCTGGACGCCATGTATTATCTTACATCATCGACTGCAAGGAAAGTAACCGTGTGATGATAGATGTAAAAGGTACTTGCGCACCTACAGACTACCCAGCACCACTTGTTGCGCCTCAAGAAGTCACTTTAGAACCAGCAGCAGCCCTTTTACCACCCGTCTCGGCTGTTTCTTTGAGCAGAGGAATTTCCAGTGCTCCTTTGATGCTCCACTACAATCACATTGGGTCTCATATTATGAATGATCAGAACGGAATTATGATTCCCAAATATGCGCCTCAATATTACTTTGGGAGGGATTTCTCTTTAGGGACGATAGATGGCAATTATCCGGGCACACCATTCCTAACGCAGTTCCTGGCTGATCCATGAATGCTTTATCTCAAAATTCTGCGAGGAAGGCATTAGCATCGGGTGCAACCATCAACCACAGCATTATTCCGTCTTCAGTCATGGTAAACCGGAACCAGACCACCAAACAGGATCTGGAAACAGTGAGCAGGTAAATTGGAAGGGGAACTAGGGTATAGGGCTAATTCGCTGTGAGCAGTATGTATAACCTGTAATCCCACAACTCTTTTTTCTATGTGCTTTAATTCATATTTATCCCGGCAGCAAGCCCGGCACTGTTCCCATCGCCCTTCCGTACCCCGCCCGCCGCCGATGCCAAAGGCTGACGCGGGCCGGGGCGAGAGCCGCCAAGTGCCGGAGATCTGGATCGACTTGAAGAATTCTAGGACGCCATGATCTCCGGCTCACTAGGAGGACCCAGAACAGATGCGAGAATTCGGATGCTTGAATGAAGTATGAATATGGTTGTGAAGAGCACAATAACATTTATAGATCTAGCTACAAATTAAGAACAGTGAGTCAAGATGGGTGTAAAAGTCCGTGCAATATATGAAGGCAAAGTCCTCAGGCCTTTTCAGGATTTGAATCTAATTGAAGGCGAGGAAGTGGAGATCGAAGTCAAACGAAATCTCGTCGATAAATTCCACGGAAAAATGGCAATAGACAAGAAGATTGCTGATGAGATAATCGATATGGAGATATGGGATTGAAACTCCCTGACCTTCCAGAAGGGGAGAATGTCTTTTTAGATGCGAATATCTTTCTGTATTCAGCCTTCGATCATCCCACCTTTGGATTGCCATGCCGAGATTTTCTCGCCAGGGTAGATCGAGAAGAAGTGCACGGCTATTCCTCCGGATTTGTCCTCAATAAGGTATTCCACAAGCTGATGATATCGGAAATTGTTGATACATTTGAGGTAAAGGCCCAATATGCCAAGCGATTATTCAAGGAAAGACCAGAGATCCTTGAAGAACTGAGTGATGTTTGGGAGGAGATGGATATCATCAATGGTTTTAATATCACAATTCTGGATGGGCAAACTTTTCCAGAGTTTGTCAAGCTATCCAAGAGATGCCATCTCATGGCCATGGATTCTGCTCACCTCGCAATTATGAAAATAAACGGTTTGACTAATTTAGCAACGAACGATGCTGATTTTGAGCGCATTCCTTATCTTAAAGTCTGGAAGCCGTGATTAATTAACATCCGCCAAACAGCATTTCGTCAAAACGGTACAATAGGCTTTCTGGTGCGTTCATACTGACTTCATCCTCTCGCATGCCCGCCCGCGTGCTTCCGCCTCCGCAAGCGAGCGGCCCACCGGACCCGGTCCCTCTCCGCCGCCGATGCCAAGAGACTGCCGGGCCAGAAGCAAGAGCCGACAAGTGCCGGAAGGTTTAGGTAGGCATACAAAATCAGCCATTTCAGCGCTGCGCCTCATCACAAGATTGATGTGCCAAGAGCGTTGCAGTAGACAATTAGCCGTAATTGCAAAAGGACAGTATGAGCATGTCAAAATCAAATTGCAGCCAGCAAAAAAAGTAACTGGACGCGATTCCACTTCTTATATGCCAAAGACTCCTTAGGATCTGTGGAGCACGATCCCATGCTCTACGAGGATTCCGGAGATCCCAATGCTGCAGCATAGCTTTGCGACGTTCTCGATTGGAGCGGGAATTCCATCGAGTGATCTACAAGCACAACTCGGACATGCCTACTGGCAACGACGGGAATATACCTCAGCGCAAGTCCGAACCACACGAGAAACATATATATAGTCAGGTTTATCGGATTAGCTTAAGGACTAAGTGAGGTGAAAATAAAATATGCAACACGGAGATGGAAATGAGAGAGAAAAAGTGAGCAAGAAGGATCAGAAAGCAAAGAAGCTTGATGGAGAAAAGAAACAGAAGCCAAAAAAAGGCAAGAAATAGATGAAATTGCTCGCTGATCTCTCTGGCAGGAATTCCATATCTAATGCTGAATATAATATGACATAAACTTTTGAGCTACGCATCTTGAAGATTTCCCCGGCCTGGAAGAGCGGCATGCCTTATTAAAGGCCGCCTAGTCCTTACAGGGAGATCGCTCTTCTATGGCTCATGGCTGGCTGCTGTCTTCGTGTCTAGGAAGTCGATGGACTCTCGATGCTGGAATTGATTAGCTGCCTACAACAGCAGTTGGGCCATTCTTCGCTGAGTACCAAGGCGATTTACCTGCGGGCCAGGCCCAACCATAGGAGAAAGGCGTATGAGATAGTTGGCTTTGATCAATTACTTAATCCCGTTTGATCCTTCAAATTCTTTGATTCCAGATTGAAGCCATTTCTAAATATGTGAGAGAGGGGTCCCCGCACGTTCGTCTTTAGTTGCTCTGTTTTCTCTAATGCATTCCAGTAGAGCATCCTCCAGACACCGTAAATGTTATCAATATTAATGATTGATTAATTGACTGACAGGAGGAATATGATATGAAAAATTATCTTTTACTTGGGCTTATATCCTTTCTGTTCATAGGAACTAGCCTTGGACAGAATATGGATATAGGTGACGTGGACGCTTTTAAACAAGCTTTAGAGAAAGATGGATTCACTGCACAAGAAGGCAATCTAGGTTATTTTGATTTTATGAAATTATATAATATGGGAGTATTGCCTTCTGCGTATGGAAACAATCCCGCCACAAAATATCTGGTGTATCTTGTTCCACCAGCATCTGGTCATAGGGTAACTGGAATAATTTCTGAGATAATTAAAGCGCTTGGAGTAACCGCAAACGTAACTCCTTTCCCCAGTCTTCGCCCAGATGAAGCAGTTGTTTTCGTAGGAAGAACGCCACCGGAGTGTCGGTACTTTAGTTTTGATCATTATTTAATGGAGAGGACATATGGAAATGAGAGCCGATGGATTTTTGCCAACCTAGCCGATACAGTGAATAACCTGGTTATCAAAACGGAAGGGACTCCTGATGGGTCGCCTGGAAATCCTTACAATCAAACTACGATAGTAGTTACTACGGCCGACAGAGGCATTGATCAACGCATCCGTGCGGCTGCCCAATCCGCCGGATACTCAGACGGCATAATTAACACTCAAGTGCTCCCCTCAGCTATGTTGAACATGGGCTTGGAGAATAACTCCGATACATTTGCAGTATTTATCCGGCCTTCTCTATTCGCAGATCAGCAGGCTGGAGACGCTTACATCGCCAATAAACCCGCTAAAGTTTTCCGTATAACTCCCAATGAATCCACGAAACTGGATCCGTATAATATGACAGAGCTAAGAGTTCGAGGAACTGGAAAAACGGAGTTTGACCTTATGGATGACCTCGAAGAGCTGAGGATCGCGATTCTCGACAAGTACGCTGATTTGAATGCCACAGAGCTTCCAACCAGTATGACAGTCACCACAGGGAGTGATGGTATTCAGAGAGGAATCGACGTCTTAGGCCCTGCCAACGATGCATGCTATTTATGGACAGGGAACCAAACTGTATCTTCGCCGACACCTCCTTTCCCGAACCTCTCGCAGTACTATGATTTCTTGCGAAATCCAGCAGTTACTCTGGGCAGCGGTGCTAACGAATTCATAATCGTCTATGGGGTTAACCATGTGGCCACAGGAAAAGCGACGTACCAGAACTTCGTCCCATACGGTGCGGATGTATGGAATGGCGTTGGAATGATCACTGACCTGGATTTCAATGGAACTGCTGAAGAGTATCTTCCCGATAATCCCGATGCGAAATACCTTTATGTCTATAAGGTCGCCAGAAACTGCGATGGTGATCCTCACTGCTATGAGGTTCCCTACAATGCAAAAGGCTACGGCATAGACCTGGATCAACCGCTCATGATTGGCTGGAGGAGCTACCTGGAAAAGGCTACAAAGACTGGGCCATCCTATTCAGAGATCGTGTACGATCGGGCTATAAAGTTCGACCCAAAGAGTTAGGGTTAAAGGAACTGGGATATAAAGCCAATCCCAGTTTCTATCTATATGTGTGATCTGTAATCCCATTTTTCAATTTTTGCATCTTAATTTGGCACGACCTGATGTTCTCGCAAATGTGCAGGACGCGGCACAAAACTGGCGGAGCAAGCGATAGGCCAGTATCTCGCGATGCGGGTTCCCGTAAAACGGACGCTATGTGGAAGTCCTGTGATTGTTTTGCATCCCAGGCCCAGCTATTGAGTCGAGTGGGCGTGGTCAGGCCATCACGAAGGCGATCGGCTCCTTTGAGAAGGGACACTGTGTATTTCGGTGTTGATCCCGCCTGAGACTTGATTATTCCGTTTTCTGAATATTCTTTATCAAGGCAATGCGCCTCATTTCGGGCATCAGCACATATTTAAATAGTTTAATCAGGAATATTATATTAAAAAATGGCTGGAGGTGAAGCTCTATGGCCCGGAAATTCAAGTGATTGTTGCAGATAGATCAGACCATCGAAGTTCAAAGCAGACCTGACCCCTTTGGTGGTTGGTTCTGAAGTCGCACTAATTAACAAGTGATGTTGTTGAATAAGGAGGATGAAAATGGCAGCGGCAAAAAAGATGATCGTTCTTTCATAATGATGCTTCTGTTCGGAATTGCATCGGCAGAACTGGGGGATTATGGTGTTGTAGTGGGAACAGTGAACTATGACACTATCACAGATATTTCAACAACCAAGAGTCCGCATCTTGAGCCACAGCAAACAGAGGGCAAATATCCTCATTATATGTTCTATTGTAAACACTCCGGGCGGGCAGTACCAATGCGCGATCGACATCTTCTCACGGACGAATAACAATACTCAGCAGCAAAGCATCAATTACCATGTTGTGCCGCTGGATGCAGGCAACCAGGATTGGGCGACTGCGCTGAGCCTTGCCGATGGATACCATCAATTGCCACGAGATTCCAGCCACGGAGCTCTAGATTATTTTCGACACCCTGGAGTTAATAAGGATGCCGTGACGCTTCCCTGGCAGTGGGACAGCAATTTCGTGGTGGGTGCGAACCTGCCGACTTTTGACAGTCTGTTTAAAAACGTACAGCGAGTATGGGTCTTCGGTCAGCCTTACACTTATGGGGGTTTAGGCATCCATAATATCCATCAGAACCAAGGCAATGTTCCCAATAATGTCCTGCAAGCGCCACAGGGACCTAACGGAGATGATCACTCAGCTGCAAACGGTCTTTGGCAAGATGGTGGTGTAATTCTGGAATACCCTCCTATCATAAAATGGGTTCCTGGTTTTTTCAAAATATATGTCCCGAAATATAGCTATCCATATATAAGATACGAGAAAATTTTTGGAGGAATATTCGGGCATATTCAGTTTATACCGCACCGGGTACTACTCATGACTAAATTTCAGGTGCAGGAGGACTTCACCTTTGATTCTTACGCAACCCAGGACGGTTACAGTTTTAAACCTGGTGATGGATATGTGCCATTGTATCTTTTTGATTTCAGGATCGGGGGTATTGACGCACAAAATCCGACATCTATTCCTGCCCGGAGGCTTCATGGAGGGGCAACACAGCAGTACAACCGGGTTAACAAAGAAGATATCTATTAAGGTCATGCCTAAGAGTGGCCATCCTGTCTTATGTGGGCGAATTGGAGCGGCCCCTACGCAGACTCAATACGACGCTAAAAGCGATCAGCCTATTGGCAAGATTGAAACCATTCATGCATACTCAGCAACAACGCCTCAGTGCTGGTACTGGCGCGTGTATAACCTTGATTCAGGCCCCAGTACGTTCACCTGGGAAGAATTTGATGACAACTACTAAGAGTCAAACAGTGCACCCCGCTGCAAGCAGATGGGACATTCCGAAGCCACAAGGTACAAAGAACAACGCGACATTGCGTATAGGAGTGAACACCATATCCAAAAAACAATTGAGCCATAGTGTCGCCTTTAGGATCATTTCAGGTCGATACCATATTTTTCAAATAGTATTACGTACAGTTATGATTAATTGTCAAGAGAGAATTCGTCACACCTAGGGGAGAACATTATGGGAAAAATTAGATCAATCTCGATGATATTAATTTTATTTATATGCCTTTCAGGAGTTCAAGGAGCAGCAGATACCCATCAATTGCGAATTGAGGGAAAAGATGGCTGGACAAAGCATTTAGAAATTCTTGAGGGATCAACTGCCTTTCTAGTATTTCTGCCTACAAAAGAAGGAGATGGCGTTCTTATAGATCGATATCCTGATGGCAGCGAGCATAATTACCGCTTGTACCTACTTGGCTATGATCGTCTTCCTTTCAATTCAAATATACCTGGACGCCATGTATTATCTTACATCATCGACTGCAAGGAAAGTAACCGTGTGATGATAGATGTAAAAGGTACTTGCGCACCTACAGACTACCCAGCACCACTTGTTGCGCCTCAAGAAGTCACTTTAGAACCAGCAGCAGCCCTTTTACCACCCGTCTCGGCTGTTTCTTTGAGCAGAGGAATTTCCAGTGCTCCTTTGATGCTCCACTACAATCACATTGGGTCTCATATTATGAATGATCAGAACGGAATTATGATTCCCAAATATGCGCCTCAATATTACTTTGGGAGGGATTTCTCTTTAGGGACGATAGATGGCAATTACCCGGGTACACCATTCCTAACGCAGTTCCTGGCTGATCCGTGAATGCTTTATCTCAAAATTCTGCAAGGAGAGCATTAGCATCGGGTGCAACCATCAAACCACAGCATTATTCCGTCTTCAGTCATGGTAAACCGGAACCAGACCACCAAACAGGATCTGGAAACCGTGAGCAGGTAAATTGGAAGGGGAACTAGGGTATAGGGCTAATTCCGCTGTGAGCAGTATGTATAACCTGTAATCCCACAACTCTTTTTTCTATGTGCTTTAATTCATATTTATCCCGGAAGCAAGCCCGGCACTGTTCCCATCGCCCTTCCGTACCCCGCCCGCGCGCTCCCGCCCCCGCAAGCGAGCGGCCCACCGGCACCCAGGCCCCGCCCGCCGCCGATGCCAAGGCTGTCGGGCCCGGGAGAGAGAGAGAGAGAGCCGTCAAGCGCCGGAAGGAGATGAGCACACAAAATTTGCGTTTTTAGGGCTGCACCTCATCACAAGATTGATGTGCCAAGAGCGTTGCAGTATACAATTAGCCGTAAATTGCGAAGGACAGTATGAGCATGTCAAAATCAAAAATTGCAGCCAGCAAAAAGTAACTGGATGCGATTCCACTTCTTATACGCCAAAGACTCCTCGTGGACGCCGCCTTTGGGCCCTTCGTGCCCGCATCATTGCCGCCGGAATATCCCTCCTCGCCCGGAAGAGATTGAGCAGGAGATCGCTGAGCGGAGAGGCGAAGACGATTGAGCATGAGAAGATCTTTCATCGATGCCGGAGTCTTAATAGCAGCAGCTCGTGGCACAGATGAGGTGGCTATTCGAGCCATAGAAATCCTTGACGATATCGACAGGGAATTTGTATCCAGCTCTTTTGTGAAGCTGGAGGTTCTTCCCCAAGGCGGTTTATAATGGATTTGAAGAAGAAGTGGAATCAGATTGCCCGCCAGAAGTTCAAGGTATCTGCTCGATAATACGGTCTTCATAGCCGCAGTCAAGCGAAAATGGACCCGGAGCACCGAACTTGTTTATCATCTCCTGGACAGCTCCGCAGAGCTATTCGCCAACGATCTCCTGATTTTCGAATATGAGAAATATGCGAGGGCGCTCGGCACATACGAACTCCTGGATTATCTGAAAAATCCATAATTCATGTGAATCGGATTAATGTTGATCCCACATGAAAGATAAAGTCTTATCCTTAACGATATAATGGTTCCGGATAAAGGAAAGGTTTGCAGATATGGGATTCAAGAATCTAATGGTGTTGTATTTGGTTCTGTTTGCTCTATGCGTCAGCAATGCTCAATCAATCGGGGATTCTATAGGCAAATCGGTAGATCAATTGATCGATGAAAGCAATGGAATCTATAGCCATGATAGCAATTACCCTGAAAACCCCCAAGAATCCAGAATGCTCTGGAGCAAGGAGCTTGGGATTAACTTCACCAAGCCCAGCAAACTACCGGGGAACGGCACCGGCTCCGAAGCGTCCAAAATATCTACTCAGACTAACGAAGGAATTCAATATCAGACTGCAAGTACAACAAACGCTGCCCAAAACCCATCTTTTCAAGCGGCTACAGCAGCACAAACAACAAGCGTGGCTGGAAACTGGTCTTTTCGACTGAGAGACAGCAAAAATAGAGTCTTGGCACTTGTACTTTTCCAATCAGATAATACGGTATCTGGAACGGGTACGATTAACGATGGAGGAGATACTCAGGAGGTTTCAGCGTCTGGCTCAATCCAAGGAGATAAATTGAACATGAATGCAACATCTACAGGAAACATCAACCTTTATCAGCTTGTTCTTACGACGAACGGCTACTCTGCGTCAGGTAAATACAGGGCATTCCCGACTGGCGGAGAACCCTGGATCGGACTGGCGGAGGGCATGCGATCCGATTAGCTTCGGGGGGTGTCCCTGAGAGCAATCGAAAAATAAGTTCAGAGCACTAAAGGAAAGCGATGTCATCGTGCAGACTGGACTTTGAAAAAATAACTTGATCCTCTCTAATGCTTTTCGCTATGGTAACTATGGTAATGATGATGCATTTTTCTAACGAAAGACAGAATGGCGAGCAAGCCAATTATCTTCATGATTTTCTTTATGAACCCGCACATACCTTTCACCTCCGACAAATATTGAGTCTTAAAACTATAAAGCTCTGAGCATTGAAAACGTAAATGGCGATTCAGTGAACTCCTCCCACGGCCTAAAGGCCAGGGCTTCCCTGCTGCTTCCTCGTTGTTGTGCCGTCATAGCCCTCTGGCATCGGGGCACGTTTTGCGGGAATTTTCGGTTTCCATTTCATTGGCCCAAACTTACATCAGATTCGCGATGCAGAGGTTCAGATCTCATCGGACATATTCGGGTGTTCCCTCCCTGAGGTTGCGTGTATCTACCACGCAACGCACCTTATCAGGGCGCAGATCTTCCAGGTAGCACTTTGAGCCTCCGAGGAATCATGTCTTAGTTAGGTGGAGGGAATGATGAGATATATAGTCGATCTGTGCGGGGCGAATGTAATTAGGGCAAAGGACTCCGCTTTCATCCTGTGGCTGACTTTTCGTCAGCTACTCCCCCGGACTTCAGTCCGGGAGACCACCCTGAAGGATGTGGACTTCCCGCTCCGTCCTTCGCAATCCTACAAGTTAAAGCCAATCTCCCGCCTAATGCGGTTGATTTATCGAAATGGTTCAAAAATTGAACCAAATATTATTTTTTTGAGTATTATTCATTTGCACTCTCTGGCATCCGGAAGATACAACGGCCCGTTTTCGCAACGGGATAGGATGAGCATCGAGGATACGATCAAATCTGTAGTTGAGGCGGGTTACGAGGTCAAGAAGAAGCCGATGGTGGGAGAATAGCCCATCCTCTTACCACTATGGATTATAGGGCTTTACATGGGAATGTGGGTATAAGATCCTGTCTCGGGCTCTTCTTCGCCTCGTGCACCGACTCATTTTCCGGCTCGTCGTTGCAGAATTTTTTAAAAATCCGCAGGGCTAAAATGGCAGAATCATCACAGAAAAATATGATATTAAGATCTGATTCCTGATTTCAGAGATCTGAGCACTGTCCTTCTCGGAACTTATAGATGAAGTATTTTCCGAAAGCGTTCTCCCGGCCATCCATCGACAGGAACGCACCCCGGTCCACATCAGATACGACGGCATCGATCAGGTTCTTGAGGTCTCCGCATCTCTTGACGACGCCCAGGAGGGCCTCGTTGAGAATCTCAGTCTCAATCTCCTCATCCAGGATCTCGCAGAGCCTATCCACCAATTGAGCATCACCTGCGGAAAGATTTGCACTGCGCCCGATAAAGGCGGAATCGAGTTCACCAAGGTTATGCTCAAAGTAGCTGCGAATGCCGGCGGTGACCTCTTCTTCCGTGCCTACCAGATAGAGAAACTTCCTCGCCTGCAGCGTAGCGATATCATTGATGCGAGCAGAACAGACAGTTATCGCCTTTGGATCGACTTTAAGATAATCCGCCAGGACCTGCTTATGCTGCTCCATATCCAGAATTTTCATCTTCTCCAACTCTTCATCATCGACCATTCGATCATCCTGCCATAGCCTGTCAAATTATTAACTTTTTCAACGAAATGATCTTTAATTATTTGCATGGGATGGGATTTGTATCTAGCGATCGGAACGGATTTGAAAATCCGACGAATCGTGTTTCAGGAGACTTGGTAGTCTCCAAAGCATGGACGACCTGTCCCAGATTCTCAGAGACATTTTCTAAAGTGCCATGACCGTTATCCGGGTGATAAAGTCCAAAGGACGCGGAAGAGAGAGTGCCAGAACGGCACTCGGGATGTCCAGGTCCGGGTTATGGCCGGAAGAAACAAATGCGAACTTTCTTTCCCAAAAAGTTGCATAGATCCTATTTGCACCTCTTTTTAGAGCGTTTCCGGCTCGACCTCATGCTTGAAGGAGAGACGGACCCTGGCGCGATACTCCATGGCTCCGCCGTCCGCCAGTCTCGTGTTCATCTCCACAACCTCGGCGATCCGGACGTTCGTCAATTTCTTCGAAGCCGCATGCACCGCGTTCTCGATCGCCTCCTCCCAGCCCAGAGGAGAAGTTCCCACCAGTTCAATGAGGTTATAAACGCTCGCGCCCACCTCGCTCTCCGTACTCTCCATAATAATTAAAGGGGCTTTCTCCTTGATATATTTTGTCAGGTAAAAAGAGTTCTTTGTCACAGGTCGCGTGCGGTCTTTCAGTCATAAATTATGCTTGCAGATAGCTTTTTCCGACTATCTAATTTAAAAAGTAGCCCGCAAATATGAGGAAAATTGTGGTTTCATTGATGGGCAGTGGTGCAGTCTCGGAGTTCATTGAAAAGCGGTATCCCGGCACTCGTGCAAAAGTCAACTGGGTATATCCCTACCGAAATTCCCGAATCTTTTTGGTGGACCTCGAACAGAGGGAAGGAGGCCGGAAGATCGTCGTGAAGCTCTCCCGCAACTACCAGCCAAAGCAGGTGGCGGCGGAGTACGAGAACCTATCCCGCTTTTACGCCGGCTGCAGGGATTCGCAAATCTCCTCGCCCGAGCCCTTATTTGTTGAGCCCCAAAGAGGATTCCTGGCCATGAGCTATGTGGACGGCCTGCCCCTCTCGCATGTGCTGCATGAGGTCCGACCGGCGAGCCGCGACTTTATTCAACAGGCAGTGGACCTATCGGCCACTGCCCTGGCCAGATACCACAGAGTCTTCGGCAGGTCTCGGGATGAGCCGATAAAAATCGACCATTCTGTGCAGGAGCCCGATATCAACCGCTGCATAGCCGAGAGCGCGGCGAGGATCGATGAATGCAGCCTGCGCAGCCGCGTGACTCCATTCTTTGATTATACCACCTGGAACATTATGATGAAAAACGGTCGCGAAAGTGGCAGCCCAAAGCTCTATCTCATCGACTTTCCCAGGCTGGACTATATCTTCACGCCGCACCTCGATCTGGCCAGGTTCAGGTTCGGGTTGGAGCTGGTGAAGCAATTTCCGCCGGCCAAGTTTCTGGGAATTAACCGCTGGGAGGTAGACCCTCTCTTCGAACGGTTCTTCAGCCGCTACTGCCGCGAGATGCAGATCACACCCAACCGCGAGGATCTCCGGCTCATCGCCGATTTCCGGAGAGCAAACATCAGCCGCTCGCAGGATCTCCTGCGAAAAGGCAAATTCGGCTGGCAGCCCAGGCTGGAAAAGGCATATCTGAAGACGTTCTGCAGGAAATGGCTGGAGCAGAGAGACGATTTCGCCAGGTGGCCGGAAAACGGCTGTTCAAAAAGAGTTTGAGATAGGTAGAGAATCTTTACTCTGCCTTTTCCTCTTTGGCCGCTTCCGGGGCTTCTTCTTTAGGTGCTTCTGTTGCCTCAACCTTGGCTTCCCTCTTGGGTCCCCGGCCCAGGGCGACCAAAGAAGCCTTGGCCTGAATCCTGGCCAACGGAAAGTCGTCCTTGGCTACCTTCTCTAGACCCTCCAGGGCCCGATAGTCTTTCAGCTCGCCCATCACCCAGGCTGCACCGGCGCGAACATCCCTGTCTGTGTCGCTGAGTGCTTGTATCATACGTTCAGAAACAAGCATACCATAAGAAGCAATAGCTACCATGGCATTGCTCTTAACGAGATACTCCTCATCTTTGAGGGCCTCAATGAGCGCTTCTAACGTCTCAGAGGGCTCGCGTCTGGATAGGAGGATGATGGCGTTGGAGCGCACCAGCATGTGTATGTCCTTGGTAGCTGCGATCAACTTCTCCGTGGACCAACTCGGATCAGGTAGCATTGCCGGCGTAAGCGAGGCAGGCTCAAATTGATTTTTTTCGTCAACTTCAGATTGTCTTGGTGCTAAGGGCGGTTTCTGCGTTTCGAATGGCGTGCGAGCATGGACTGGCTTCTGCGTTTTCGCTATTTCGAAAAGAATACCATCAGTAGATCGCATATACAGGACTGGTATTCCCCATTCCATAGTGAAACTTGCTGATTGATCTATCGCTTTGCGTGCTTCGGCTACAGCAGCATCTATCGGCAGAAGGTCTGTTAAAGCTTCGTAAAATGTGCGGGCAAATTCGATAGCTGCTTTATCTGAAATTGCGTATTGCATCGCTAGTACGCACGATATGCCACGACGAACTAAGGTTGCTGCGGTACTTGATAATGTGTCATTTTGACTGCACTTAGCCCCCTCACAAGAATTGAGGATCACGAGGCGCAATGGATACTCATCTGCCAATAATCGTCCTAATTTTGTGGCGCTCATAAAGTTCGACTTGCCATTTTCTTCAGCTAGGGCTATGAGTCCTTCGTCAGTGATTCTATTAAAACCACCGTGACCTATGAAATGGAATACATGCCAAGGACCTTGACGCATGGCTTTCTGTAAATCCCTCCAGGTTTGCCCCTCCATCCAGACTAATTCTATTAGACCTTTTTCCAGAAGATCCCTGACTGCTTCATTTATGCGTTGTTTTTCGCGCATGACATTAAGTGGTGGAAGATCTACAGGGCTGGCAATCATTCCTAAAATGCGCAATGGCAATGTCACAAATATTCGCTTAGTCGGTTGAGATAATTCGATATATCGCAGAATAGGTGTATTGCGAGAAAGGCAGACATATTCTCCTTGGCGGGAATCAAAGGAAAATTCTCATGGCAAAGCTGCCAATTCCGGTGCTTGTATGCGCAATTTTAATCTCAATCCCTTGTTTTGATTTGCAGCTTCGCGTTTACTAACGTCATATAGACTGCGTATATCTCCAGTTAGAAGTGCGTCAAATAATGCTTGGCCGAAATTCTGAACGGCTACCTCTTCGTCCGAAAGTACCTTGCGAAATGTCCCTCCTGATCTCAAAAGTGCTATCTCTAAATCCTTAAGATAAGCTTCAAGTTCAAGCTCAGTAAATGGGAAATGCATACTTTCTCTGGTTTCCCCTGCGGGAGAATGGATTACGCATACAGGATAAATTGATCCTGTTCTCATACCTATTTCCAATTCAAAATCAAGATAAGTTGAATTATCAGACCCTGCATTATCACTTTGCATTTCTAGCCCCATATGACTGCAAGTATCTTCATGCTTGATATCGTGAGCAATTTCGCAGGAGATAAATCTTTGCTGTGATTATAATCGTGAAATTAATCAAATAACTTCGAGATTAAAAAAGCGCTCTAAAGAATTATGGTATTTATGACACAAGGACGTTAATCTCTCACCTTTATCATCTTTAGAATACCTGCCTAATATTCCTTTATTCGATGAAAAGAGAAGAAGAGTAATGCTCACTCTTCTTTTCGCTCTTCGATTTCTTCGACTTTTTCCTTCTTTTCATTCTTCTTGGGCAATAATCCCATAGCCACTAGAGAAGCCTTTGCATTAATCCTAGCTAGTGGATAGTCGTCCTTTGCTACCTTCTCCAGAGCCTCTACGGCCCGATTATCCTTGAGCTCTCCCATAACAAAGGCAGCGCCAGCACGGACATCTTTGTCTGTATCGCTCAAGGCTTGAATCATCCGCTCGGAGATCTGTTTTCCATAAGCTGCAATGGCTGTCATTGCATTGGTCTTAACAAGAAAATCATCATCCTTGAGAGCCTCGATGAGCGCCTCTAAAGCCTCAGAGGGCTCGCGCCTGGAGAGTAGGATGATAGCATTGGAGCGCACCAGCATGTGATTGTCCTTGGTGGCTTCGATCAGCTTCTCCGTGGACCAGCTCGGGTCGGGAAGCACCGCGGGCATGGAAGGCTCTTCTGCGCCGCAGGTGGGACAGGCCTCTTCCATCATGGATCGAGTGACTATGGGTGCGGCCCCTTCACCGGTTTTTTTCTCTTCAGTCGTAACTTCTTCAGTCTTCTTTTCTTCTTCCATAAAATATCCCTCGCGGCTATTCTACTTCAGCCTTTCCTCCGGCGAAAGCCCTTTTGTTCGCTTCCAGATATTTAGGCGGAACTACCCGGGAAAGGGCCTGCAGCAGAAGGTCCTCAGGGAGTGGCAGGTAATTGGAGAGTGCGCCGAGCATGACCACGTTCATGGCCTGGGCCGTGCCCGCCTCCTTGGCGATGGCGGTAGCATCCATGGGGATGACCTTGCGGCACAGATCGCGCAGAGGGGCAAGGATCTCGGATAGAGGCGGATAAACCGCTTTTCCCGTGGTCACGGTCACAGGCAGCACGGGCCTCGTGTTCACCAGGGCGACGCCTTCGGGTGAGAGGAAGTAGGCAAAGCGCAGGGCCTCCGCCGGTTCCAACGCCAGCAGCACGTCCGCCCCCCCGGGCGCAACCATGGGGCTGAAGCGGCATCCGATGCGGGTGTGGTTGATGACGCTGCCGCCTCTCTGGGCCATGCCGTGCGTCTCCGCGCCGCGCACGCTCTTGCCTGCTAAAACCGCAGCGCGACCAATCACGTCCGAGATGAGGATGACTCCCTGACCGCCCGTTCCCACAATCACGATATCCGATTCCGATGTCCTCATTTTTTCACCTCCAAAATAGCAGAGCTTGGGCAGATCCTGGCACACAGCCCGCAGCCCGTGCAGAGCGCATTGATCCTTGCTTTCTCGCCCTCAAACTCGATGGCCGGACAGCCGAACTCCACGCACACCTTGCAGCCGGAGCATTCGTCTCCCACTGCATAGCTGAGTTTCTTTCCGCCCGATCGCCTGGCCTTGATAACGCAGGGCTGCCGGGCGATGACCACGGAGAGGCCAGGGAACTCCTTTGCTCTCTTGAAGCATTCTATGGTCCTGTCCAGATCGTAGGGATCGACCGTCTCCACCAGGCCTGCTCCCAGGGCCCTGGCCAGGGCCTCCAGCGATACCTGAACCGTCGGCTCGCCGGTGACAGTCACGCCCGTGCCGGGGTGTGGCTGGTGGCCGGTCATGGCCGTGGTGGAGTTGTCGAGGATGGTCACTGTGATGCGCGCTTTGTTGTAGGCCGCATTGAGGAGCCCGGTCATGCCGCCGTGCAGGAAGGTTGAGTCTCCCAGGCTGCAGCAGATGCCCTCCGTCTCGCCGCCGAAACGTATGCCGCTGGCGAGAGTGATGCTCGCACCCATGCACAGGCACGTATCCACCGTCCCCATGCCTACAGCCATGGTATAGCAGCCGATGTCGCTCGGGAAGATGGCCTTCTTGCCGAAGACCTTGCGCATGGCGTAGTAAGTGGCGCGGTGGCTGCAGCCGGGACAGAGAGCAGGAGGTCGGGGCGGCAGAATCTTCTCCGCGATGGGAACGCTTCTCCTGGGGCGCTCGGCCAGGCCCAATTTGCGAGCGACCGCGTTTCTTACCGTCAGGAATTCCAGCTCGCCCTCGCGGGGAAGGAAGCCGTCCTTTCCCGATATCTCCACGCCGGGATTGACCTTCCTCGCCAGCCTCTCCACCTGTTCCTCGACGACCGGCTCCAGTTCCTCCACCACCAGGACACGCTTGACATGCTCCAGCATTTGGACGATCAGCCGGGAGGGCACGGGATAGGTCCCGATGCGCAGGAATGATACGTCCAGGTCCAGATCCTGGACGGCCTCCTCTGCGTAGAGCCCGGAGATGCCGGAGGCGATGATGCCGATGTCGCTCTTCAGCGTGAGCTTATTCCAGGGAGCGCTCTGCAGCTCCTCCTCAATTCCCGCCTGCTTCTGGATTAATTCGGTATGCAGCGGTCGCGCGTGTGAGGGCAAAGCCACCCGTCGCGCAGGATTCTTGATGAACTTGCCCTGCCTGCGGGCAGGCCCGGGCTCGCCGAACTCCACGTCCGAGCGGGCATGGGAGACGCGCGTGGTCGGCCTCAGCATTACCGGGACATTGAACTTCTCGGACAGTGCAAAACCAAAAATCGCCATGTCCCTGGCCTCCTGCGGATCGGCCGGGTCCAGGCAGGGGACGGAGGCAAATTGGGCGTAGCGCCTGGAGTCCTGCTCGTTCTGGGAAGAATGACAGAAGGGATCGTCGGCGCAGATCAGCACCATGCCTGCCCCAACGCCCAGGTACGCCAGGGTCATGAAGGGATCTGCGGCCACGTTCAATCCCACGTGCTTCATGGTGGCAGCGGAGCGGGTGCCCGCCCAGGATGCGCCCGCGGCCACCTCCAGGGCCACCTTTTCGTTGACGGACCATTCCACGTGCAGCGGCAAGTCCTTCTTGAGACCGACAAGCTCTTCGATGATCTCCGAAGAGGGCGTGCCGGGATAGCCGGCCACTACTCCCACGCCCGCCTCCAGGAGCCCTCTGGCGATCGCCGCGTTTCCGAGAAGATATTCCCTCACAAATAACCATCCTTTAATATATTTTCGACTATATTCTAACCATGAAGATTAATGCCTCTTCTCTCTGATAACCGTTTTGATGCAGAAAATTAATTAAACTCTGCCATTGATCCCTTTTAAATGGTCGAGTGGCAATCGGATGATGTAGGCTCTGTTTACAATTATCTCTCGCGCGGCTGTCAGATCTGCCGCCAGGGAGCAGGGCTGGTGCTCTTTGTTACTGGTGAGTGCGGTCGCTGTTGCTTTTACTGCCCCCTCTCCGAGGAGCGGCGGGAACGCGATGCGGTATTTGCTGATGAGCAGCCGGTGCAGGATACCCTGGACATTCTCGCGGAAGGAAGGGCCATCGCCGCTCTCGGCACCGGCATCACCGGCGGCGAGCCGCTCCTGAAACTGGAGTATGTCCTGGAATGCATCCGGGCTTTGAAGCAGGAGTTTGGGCGGGAGCACCATATTCACCTTTACACCGGCCTTCTTCCCGGGCGCGAGGTGCTGGCGAAGCTGAAAGAGGCGGGCCTTGACGAGATCCGCTTTCATCCCCGCGAGGAGGACTGGGAGAAGGCTCCCGGCCTGAAGAATGCCCTTTTGGAGGCCGGGGCGCTGGGCCTGGAGGCGGGCGTGGAGATGCCGGCCATTATGCCTGCGCCGGGAGTGGTGGAAGCGGTGAGGGCTGCCGATGCTTTCCTGAACCTCAATGAGCTGGAGTTCTCCGAGACCAACTTCGCCGCCCTGGCCGCCCGCGGCTTCGTGCCCCAGGATCTCGGCTGCGGTGCGGAAGGCAGCGAGGAGGCGGCCAGAGAGCACTTTCTGCAGGAAGGAATCAGGGTGCATTACTGCCCCTCCCGCTTCAAGGATGCCGTGCAGCTTCGGGAACGGCTGCTGCGGCGGGCTGGCCGCGTGGCCCGCGAATTTGATTATGTGACTGAGGAGGGCACCATCGTGCACGGCGTGATCGAGGGAGACCTGCCGCAAGCTTTGCATATTCTGCAGGATCTGGGGATCCCTCCGGAGATGTATTCCCGGGAAAAAGAGCAGATAGATATCGCTGCGCCCATCTTGGAAGATATTTCGAAAGAGTTAAAAAGCATCGATTGTAATCTTTCGATTGTGGAAAGATACCCCATGAAGAGCGGGCTGGTTGTGGAGAGAATACCTTTATAATCCTTAAATTCATTGCTAAGGGGCGGTGATTTTGCCGGATGGAGAGCGCTGAAGAACGAATCCAGGAGAGGCTCAGGAATTACCTTAAGCGAGACGGCATAGGTATCCGAAAAGCCGTTTTGAAGCTATTTTTGAGCGATGGAGCATATACCACAGAAGATGTCTTCACTTACCTGGCTAAAGAGGGTTTTGATGTCAGCTATCGCGGAGTCTCGGCCATGGTCGGGCTCATGAACACCCGCCTTGGCATCCTGAGCATCGATGTCTCCGGGGACCATAACGTCTATTCCCTCAAGGGCGACCATAAAGGGGTCGTGAGGTCGGTACTGGAGAATTATTAGGAAAAATTTGGGAAAAATGAATTTGGCGTGATCTGATCAGCAAAAATTGTCTTGATAATCAAGTCCGATACGGTTTATATTTAAGCTCCGAAGTGCCGTCATAAAATCAAGGTTCTTGCCGCCAAAGCCGAAGCGATCGGCTTGGCCTTCCGGCATCAGTTGGGCGGCTCCCCTCTTTTCATTCTCTTCATGTACTTGCCGAGCGCAACGTCCGCCACCAGGTTTATTCCGGTCAAAGCGGCGTGAATGACAGGTCCGGCGGACATCCTCTCGCTGTAGAGGCGGTGCAGCGTCTTGAGGTGTTTGAGATTGTACTCCAGGCACAGCCCCACCAGCTGCCAGTGCTCGGGCAGAGCGTTGTCCCTGCCAAAGCCCCTGATGCCGCCCAGTTTCGTCCCGGAGATGGTGGTGAAGAATAAGGGAAGCATGAGGCCGGTATAGTCTTTCAGCGACTCGACCAGATCGATGGTCTTTATAACATCGTCGGCCTCCTCGCCGGGCAGCCCCAGCACCAGGCTTGCCACCGGCAGCCAGGACTCTTCGCCGAAGAGCCGGTAGCAGTCCCTCACGATCTCCGGCCAGTCGCCCGTGTTGCCGGGCAGTGCCTTGCGCGGCATGTGCATCTCCAGGATGCGGCAGCTTCCCGTCTCGATGCCGATCCAGGCGGACATATACTTCTGATCTGAGCCGATGCCCACCACTTCAGAGACCTTGCGAATGAGATCCTGGTTCTGGTGAGCTGTGGCGAGGCTCATGTGCGAGAAGTCAAGAGTATGCGGCCCGAGCTGCTTAACGCTCTTTACCAGCTTCAGCACCTTTTCTTCGTCTGTCGCCATGCCCCTGGAGCCGTAGGTGAGCACATCCTCGGAGTGAAGAATCAGATCTTTCTGCCCATTTTGCAGATTCACTCGCGCATCTTCCAGGATATTTTCCAGGGGCCGGTGGCGCACCGTGCGCATGGCGGGTGAGCAGAAGGCGCATCCCCGCCAGCAGCCTCTGCCGATCTCGACGATTCCGGCGATGGTGGCGCCGCGGTTTACCGGGATCTGATCTGCCGGGACCGCCGTTCCCCGAATCACGGGCGGCACCTCATCTCCTCGCAGGATCTTGCGGCAGATTCCGGGAAATTCGCTCTCACCCTCGCCGATGTAGATGTGATCCACATTAGCATCCTCGCCCATCAGCTCCCAGGACCCGTTGCCACCCACCACGACGTGCGGCCTGTGCTCCCGGATGAGCGGATGGTTGACGAGAGAGAGGAACTTGGTGCGGTTGTGCGGCGGCCCGCGGCCGATGATATCCTCCAGCTCTCTGGCCGCGATCTTGCCCATGGGATCGTCATGGGTGATGCCCACGATGCGGGTCTCGGGGCCTATGGACTTCTCCAGATGATCGGGATGGGCAACCATTACCTCATCCCGGGAAAAGCCCGCATCCAGCAGAGCCGCCTCCACCTTTCGCATGCCGCAGGGCGCGATCTTTGCCGAGCCGTCGCTGCCGGCGGGCACGGGCGGGCAGAATAGGGAGCGAAGCACCCTATCGGGCAGCACGGCTCTCGGCATGATGGCGGCAAACCCCAGCATCACGCCTCCATGATAGCTGCTCATCATGGTTGAGTCGCTGGTGAGAACAATCCTCTTGCCGGGATTCTGTGGCATTCGTTGCATCCATTTCGTTTAGGCAGATAACGTTGTTGGACCGTAAAGCCCAACAAGTTTTTATCGGATTGCCGACTTTTGAGGAAATTGTGCAAGAGAAATCGTTATCGGAGATCAACGAACGCATTCGCGACGGCTCGGTTCGCGTCGTCAGCGCGGAGGAGATGCCCGATATTGTGGACGAGCTAGGGCCCGCCGGAGCGGTGCGAGAGGTGGATGTAGTAACTACTGGGACCTTCGGGGCCATGTGCTCCTCGGGTGTCTTTCTCAACCTGGGCCACAGCGATCCGCCCATAAAGATCGTCAGGGCCTTTTTGAATAAGGTAGAAGCCTACGGAGGCGTGGCCGCGGTGGATCTATTCCTCGGTGCCACCCAGCCGTCCATCGATCGAGGCATCGAGTACGGCGGGGCTCATGTCATGGAAGATCTAGTAGCCGGCAAGCAGATCGACGTGGAGGCGGAGGGTGCGGGCACGGACTGCTATCCGCAGATGGAGCTGGAAACGTCGCTGCGCCTGGAGGACTTCAACCAGGCGACGATGGTGAATCCGCGCAACGCCTACCAGCGCTACAATGCCGCCACCAACTCCTCCGACCGGACCCTGCATACCTACATGGGGACACTGCTGCCCCGCTTCGGCAACATCCACTACAGCGGTGCGGGAGTTCTGTCGCCGCTCTCCAACGATCCCAACATCGACTACATCGGCATGGGAACACGCATATTTCTGGCCGGGGCACAGGGGTACGTCATCGGGGCCGGCACGCAGCACAATCCCCAGAACAATTTTTCGACCCTCATGGTTACGGGCGACCTTAAAAAGATGAACACCCGCTACCTGCGGGCGGCGACCTTCCATAAGTACGGCCCGAGCCTTTACCTCGGCATCGGCATACCGATTCCGGTCCTGAATGAGAAGATCGCCAGGAATACGGCGGTGCGGGACCGCGATATCACCGTTCCCGTGGTGGACTACGGCATTCCCCGCCGCGACCGCCCGTCCCTGAAGATGGTCAGCTACGAGGACCTGAAGTCGGGCATGATCGATCTCAATGGAAAAGAGGTCTCCACCTCATCGCTCTCCAGCTTCCACATGGCGCGCGAGATCGCACAGGTGCTGAAGGAGCAGGTGGAGAAGGGCGAGTTCCTGCTCAGCCAGGCGGTGGAGCCCCTGGCGCGCGTGGGCAGCTCCCGGCCCATGAAGCAGACCAAGGAGTCGCCGAACGTGGGCGACGTGATGAGCCGCGACGTGGTCACTGTGCTTGAAGACATCCAGGTGGACGAAGCGGCCAAGCTCATCGTGAGCGGCAGCTTCGATCACCTGCCTGTGGTCTCGAGGGATGGAAGGCTGATGGGCATCATCACCGCCTGGGACATCTCCAAGGCCGTGGCCGGCGGCAAACCCACCAAAATCGCGAATATCATGACCCGCCGGGTTTATTCAGCCCTGGTTGATGAGCCCATCGAACTGGCGGCTCGCACCCTGGACACGCACAGCATCTCCGCTCTGCCCGTCGTGGATAAGGAGAACAAGGTGATAGGAATGATCACCAGCAATCATCTCTCTCGATTACTGGCCAGGAGGCGGTAGACATGAAGCTCATGCTGCATGTCTCGCCCGGAATCGTACGCTATCCCCTCATCGCATCGGTAATTCTGGAGACCGGGGCTCTGGTGAACATCGAGCGGGCCAGCATCGATGCCGTGAGCGGCGAGATCGTCCTGGAAGTTCCCGCCGAAAAGTGCGTTGAAGTAAAAGAGGCATTTGAGAAGCGAGGCGTTCGGGTTGTTCCCCTGGAGATCCCTGTCGTCCGGGATGAGAATGAATGTGTGCACTGCGGTGCCTGCGTCTCCATCTGTCCCACCGGCACTTTTCGCTTCGAGGACTGGCTGGTGGTCGCAGACTCGGGAAAGTGCATCCAGTGCGGGGCCTGCGTCATGGGCTGCCCGCAGCGTGCTTTGAAGCTGGTTTTGAAATAGCTCCTCTAGACCGGGAGCGCGCATTTTTTATCAGGTTCCATCAACCATTTTTTTTCCTTCAGAGTTCTCAATGCTTATTGATGTCCCTATTTTATAAATAATATTCTAATACAATCATTTTACTTATCGCTTATGATTTATCTTGTGCCATCTCCTTTCCCTTTATTTTGATCTTTATATCATCATATAATACGATAACATATTAACCATTATTTCATTATAATTTGAGTTTAAATCGCTTCAAAAACCAGTTTCTGCATCGGATAATCCTGTACCTCGCGATGCCAGGGGGAGAACTCACAATTAAACTAAATGCATATTTAATTTATGATACAATGAGCATGCGAACAACTGCAGACTTCTTGCAGGTATTATTACATTAACATTAGTTTTATTGTGTGATTTAATTAACACTTAAAAGAAATAGGAGATTATATATGCATGAACTGTTAATACTAGTGAAATAAGCCTGATAAGTATATTTTGTCATAAGTGGGGAATAAGGGATGCAAATAAGGGTTAATGGTATCACCTGGGGGGAAAGATCCACGTCCGTTTCAGATCTAAATGCTCTTTTTCATCATCCTATCATATCACAATATATAAAACAGTTCATCATTCATTTACAATCTAAACTAATTAATAATGCAAGCCTTTTCGGCGGTGAGAGAAATGCCCGAGGATAAGATCGTATCATGCCTGGGGTCCTTTGTTGATATCCTGACCGATCCGAAGGGCTACGATCCGGAGAGCTTGCAGGGTCTTTCGCTGCAAGCACCGGATTTGGTCTCTTCCTTCATCCGGGCCACTCTCTCCTCGGACGAGGCTGCCATGCAAAGCAAATTTTCCGAGCTGGCCGTTCACGCCTCCAGGGCGAACAGCTTCTCCGGCTGGTTCAATCTGGCCAGGCTTGCTCATCGTCTCTTCTTCCACCAGGCCGCCATCGAATACTACGAGCATGCCATGCGCCTGGCCGAGATTCAATTCGATAAGATAAAGATCGCTCAGTCCCTGTGCGGCCTTGGCAGCCTTTACTCTGAGGTGGAAGACTGGGACCGAGCCGGGGCATGCTACGAAAAGGCGGAGCAGTGCCTGCAGGAATGCGGCCAGAGCACCCCGGCAATGCCTGTTCTTAAAGATCTGGGACGCGTCCATAAAATGAGGGGCGAGCTTGGCAAAGCGATGCAGTGCTACAACAGGGTTTTGGAGCAGCTCGATCCCGAGGATAGGTCCGGTCGGGCCGAGGCTCTCGGCCATATGGGAGAATTGCACCAGCTGCAAGGCGACCTGGCCGGGGCGGAAGAATGCTATCAAAGATGCCTGGGCGAGCGAGAGCGATGCGGCGACAAGTGCGGCGCCGCGGCAACCCTGGCATCTCTGGCATCGCTCTACCAGCTGCGGGGCACTGGCGGAAGGGCACAAAGCTGCATTGATACGGCTCTGCATTACCTGGAGGAGATCGGGGACCGGGCAGGAGCCGCACGCCTGCGAAGCCGGCAGGGGCAGCTGTGCATCCTGGAGAGAGAATGGTCCAGGGCGGCAGAGTGTTTCGGATCGAGCGCGGCCGTTCTGGAAGAAATGGGCGATACCGAAGGTGCCGCCATTGCCCAAAATCGCATGGGACTTGCCTGCCAGGAGCTGGGCTTGCTGGGAGAAGCTGCAGAGCATCTGCAAAGGTCAGTGAAATTGCTGGAGATGCAGGGGGACTCACCCCGCCTGGCCGATGGACTGGCTGATTTGGGTGGTTTGCATTACCGCACCGGTCGGCTGGAAGATGCGATCAAATGCTACGAGAGGTGCCTGGCGATCCGGGAAGAGCTGAATGACGATAGGGTGGCGGAGGTCCTGGGATGCATCGGATTCCTCCACGCCGATCGAAGGGACTGGCCAAAGGCTGTTGATTGCCTGCAAAGGTCGGCAGACCTCCTCCTGGCTGGCGGCGATGCCCTGGCTTCGGCAAAGGCACTGTCGAATCTGGGCAGCATCTACCACATGCGAGGAGCATGGAATGAGGCCAGGAGCATCTACGACCGGGCGCTGGAGATTCAGGAGACGGGCGGCGACGTGCAGGGCGCATCCATGACTCTGGCAAACCTGGGCCTGATCCACCAGCTGCAGGGCGACCTGGATCTGGCAGAGGATTGTCTGCAAAGGAGCCTTGAGGCCAAGGAAGAGCTCGGAGATGTGCAGGGAGCAGCGAGCACCCGTCTGAACCTGGGAATAACCAACCAGCTCAAGGGAGCTTGGGAGACGGCAGAGGATCATTTTGAGGCGGCCATGCAGACCTTCGAGGATCTGGGAGACTTGCAGGGGATGGCCACCGCCCAGAACAACCTGGGAAACCTTTGCGCCGACAGGGGCGACAGCCTGCGGGCTATAAAATACTACACTTCGTGCCTTGAGGCCAGACAGACACTGGGCGACGAGCACGGCATCGCAACCGTAACCGGCAATCTGGCTGCTATCTACTACCAGCTCGGGCAGCGGGAGAAGGCGATGAAGCATTACCAGCAGAGCCTGGAAGCTTTCCGGGAGCTGGAAGATCGACAGGGCGCTGGCAACTCGCTCCTGGGCCTGGCGAGCCTGAAAGCGGAATTCGGAGACACGGAAGAAGCGCTGCAACTGTACCGGTCGTGCCTGGCTCTGCAAAAAGAGCGGGAAGATCCGCAGGCCATTGTCACCGTGCTCTCCAGGATGGTGGATGTTTGCAGCCGCAATGGCCTGTGGCAAGAAGCACAATCCCAGTGCTCCGATGCCTTGACCACCGTGCGCTCTCTCGGCGACCCCCAGGCGGCAGCGAGCGTGCTGTGCAGCCTCGGCAATATTCGCTCGGAGCTGGGTGACTGGGACGGAGCATTGCATTGCTACCAGGAGAGCCTGGAGATCCTGGAGCGGCTGGGCGATGTCTGGAGCATGGCCGTGGCCCTGAACAATCTTGGAAACATTTGCTACAGGCGGGGAAAATGGGCAGCCGCCCTGGATTACTACAACAGCAGCCTGGCGGGCTTTGAGCGCTCGGGCGACACGGCAAGCGAGGCGTCGGTCCTGAGCAACGTGGCCAGCATCTGCTTCAAGAGAGGCGACTGGAGCAGGGCATTGGAGTCCTACCAGAGGAGCCTCGACATCTTTGAGAAGCTGGAGGACCCCTGTGGCGAGTCTCGCGTTCTCGGCAATCTGGGAACCTTCTATTTGCGCCGGGGCGAACGCTCTCTAGCAATGGAACACTTTTTGCGGAGCCGGGATATGCAAAGGCGGCTGGGAGATATCGAGGGCGCTGCAGAGATGCAGTCCAACATCGACATGATCAAGGCCAGCCAGGGAGATATCCTCTCGTCCGTGGATGAATATCAAAAGCAGCTTTCCCAGCTGCAAGCCATCGGCGACTTATCCGGCCAGGCCGAGGTGCTGGCGGCAATCGGCGGAAGCTATGCAGACCGATTCCAGTGGGATGCGGCCCTCTCCAGCTACAAACAGAGCCTGGCGCTGTTCGAGCAGACCGGTGAGACTTACAATCAGGCTCAGACCATGTTTAACATGGCCCTGGTGCTCAAGGATAAGGGCGATCTCACAAAGTCCGTAATGGTTCTGGAAGAGGCTCTGAAAGTCTTCCAGGATCTTGACGCCGTTCCGTGCATCGCTCTATGCAAGATGAACATGGGTACCATCCTGGGAATGAGCGGAAAGGGAGATGAGGCGGATGCGCTCCTATGCGAAGCTCTCAAGCTCTCCGAGAGCCTCGGCGCCATGCCGGACCTGTGCGAGGGATATCTGGCCATGGGGACCTTCAAGCTGAGGATGGATCAACGCTTGGAAGCCAAATTCTATCTCTCCCAGGCTGAGACTCTGATCTTCCGTACCGACTACCAGCCCCTCAAGATCCAGCTTTACAGTGCTCAGGCCGACCTCCACCTGGCGGAGAAGCACTATCGAGAAGCTGAGGGCAGCTTTGAGAAGGCCCTGGCCCTGGCCAGGAGGCTCTCCAACACGCTGGAGGAGGCCAAGGCTCTCGGAAAATTGGGGAGGCTGGCGCTGGTTCGGAAGGACTATCGGGATGCAATGGGAAAGCTGCAGCAGGCCCTGGCGTCCTTCCAGCGCCTGGGAGCCGTTTATGACGCGGTATCCATTTACCATGATCTGGTCACTCTCTTTTTGGGCGAGAAGGATTTCGCCAGGGCCAGGGAGATGGCCGTCCTTCTGGAGAGGCAGGCCAGGCTCCTCGGATTTCCGGATCTGGTGGAAAAAGCCGCGGCTGATCTGGAAAGCTGCAAAGCGCAGGCTTCTCGCGGCGAGGAAACATCTATTCATTCTCCGGCTCCCGGCCCCGTCGCAGGGCAGAGCATCGACTTCCATCCATCAGACACAGGCAGGTCCATAAAGGGTGACGGTGAACGGGAATTCCGGAAGATAATGGATGACAGCGGCTGCCAGGAGAGACCGGCTGAAGCCCTGCGAAAAAAGGTCCTGAATGGGGACTACGAGATTTTGTTGGAGAGATTGCCTGCATCGTATGAGCACGGCCAGAATAACTGAAAAATGAAACAAATTAAAAAAATCAGAGATATGGATTGCACGTGGCCGGGAACACAAAATTAGCGCACAGCTAATTAACCGCTTGATGGATTTTGATAAATTGCCCAAGGCCGCGCTGAAAGGAGCTGAGGTCATCTCAAATCCTCTGGCCTGGAGTGGAAATGAGTTCCGACCGAGGATTCCATCTTGATGCATTCCCCAGAAGAATATAGAATTGAATAAAATAAAATTGAATAAAAGTTTTGTACCTTCTTTATCTATCTTGACATTTGCTTGGTCGCCTCCCTCAACGCCGCCTCGCTCAAGCCGGTTCCGGAGAGTTCAAGGTCTATTCTTGCCGGACGGGTATTATTCCGTCTCGCTCCTGAAGGATGGACGGCAGATGGCTTCCCCCAGTGGCGACACATCGAATGTCCGGATAACGATTGTTGCCCGCATGAAGTGCGATGCAGAAGATACAGCTAGATGCGGCACATATTCGGTAAGAATAATAAATGGTCAGGATATTTTTGCAATAATAATCAGCGCACCGGCAAAAATTTATTCGTTAAGTAAATTATATATACTGTTATGTTCATTAGCTAACTATAAGGTGAGTGGCATGAAGAAGTTCATTTGCAAGAATTGCGGAGTTGTGAACGAAGTCAGTATGGAAGCTCTGAAGGAAGATGAGGACGACTGGCTGCAGTGCACTCTCCCTGAGGGATTTGAATGGTCGCTTCCTGCAGGCAAGATTACACCAATAGTGGGTGACCCGATATACATCTCAGCAGTTGGAGAGCATCTATCCTATGATCAATTTCTGGAAGAATACAATATCGATCCTGAGATCGCCTACAATCTGATGCGAGGAAGGATGAATGCACACGCTACCAGGATGGTAAATAGACAGGCTGGCAGACTGGCTAAAGCGAAGATGCAGGTCGGCTCGAAGATTAGATCACAAAACTGGCTGGACGATGACGATTGGACGGCTTAATCGCAGGTGAGCCGCAATTTGGATGCAGTAGTTCTTGGCCTGACGAGAGTCCCGGATATAGGATCACGGCAACCTCGTCCATATCGGCCGGCAAGCTTCATTTTTATCAATTATTTGTTTATTAAATAAGGATTTAGGATGAAGAAGGTTAACAGTTCTTGATATCCTTCTGCAGATCGGCATCAGGCTTCGCCTGCGGCTCCGGCGGTCTAGAGGATAAAGAGCAGGACCTTGGGCGTCCATGGCCACGGTCTCGCAGATTGAGCCGTGGACGGCGATCCACGCCTGGACCTGGCCGAAGGCTTTCGCGCCCTTCGCCTGGCTCCATTTCAATTCCAGTGACGGGTGATCGGGGCCAGATGATGCTCACCCGATTCCATAAAGGCTCTATGTGCTCTTTCTGGTTCTTGATATAAAACACCCATGATTCAGAGACTCATGCACGGAAGATGAAAATCGATATCTGAAGAGATATTTTCATGGGAAATGCAAAGAAAATATTAAACCAGACCAATATGGCTATAACATAATCTTTAATTATATAGGGCAACTTGCTGCAGGCATCCAAAGTTGCTGGAGCAGATTCTGTCTGGATTGAGGGAGGGATGGTAGTTTCATGAAAAACAAAAAAAGCAAATGCATTGCAATAATTTTCTTATTATTGCCTTTGATATCGCTGCCGGTAGTCTTCGCTCAAAACTGTGATTGGACTGGCACATGGGTTGAAGGAGGACAAATAGATGCCCCTAGTCAAATGACTCTCCAACAAACAGGCGATACTGTGACAGGAACATATACCCATAATGCAGGAACGATCAATGGAAAGGTAGAAGGTAACAAGTTGATCGGCCAATGGTCAGAGCTTAGCAATTCTGGCAAAATTGAGTTTGACATGTCAGACGGCTGCAATTTTTTCAGTGGCAAATGGGAAGAGCGCGGCGAATGGATGGGACCGTGGACGGGAACGCGGCAAAATCCTACTGTGGGCTCCACAGGGGAACTGCTGGTGCAAACCGCAGCAGGCATGACTGCGGCCAAACCTGGAGGTAAAATCACCTTATCTCCAGGAGACAGGATCAAATTAGGGGCCAATTGCACGGAATTCGTTTCGCTTGTTAAGGCTAATATGGGCAATGATCAGAATTTTACTAATGCTATTGTGGCTTTAGCGTATATTAGGGCGAGGGGATTAACTTATCAAGAACCGGATTATGATCTGGCTGGTCACAATTGGAATGAGGATAAGCTGCACGATGTACTTCAGCAGGCTCTCCTTGATTTAAGGAACTGCGTTGTTACTTGCGCAAGACTTGAGGATGAGAATCCGGGGCTAGTGACTGGGCTACTGGCAAAATCGGCCTCTGATAGCTCTCCTCTCCTGGGATCTTCGATGGATCAATCCGACTCGCCAGCTCAGATTGAATTGGGACTGGAGTCAGGGCCGTTCCTTGCTGAGGTGGTCAACGACAAGGTCTCTTTAACCCTGAAGACTGATACCGCAACCGTCACCTCATCTGGAAAGAACACCTTCGGCGTGGCGTATGTCCCCTCGATCGGCACTACTTATGTGGCTGCTTATCAGGGATCTGTCGGCATCCAGCCCACGAACAGCAATCTGGCGCCCTTTACCCTTGGTGCCGGTCAGATAGTGGATGTAAGCTCAGAGGAAATCGGGCCGGTAACGCCTCTGAGCCAGGTTTCAGGAGGGGCAGAGGGTTCCACTCACGTCAGTCCCGACGGACGGGACATCTACGGCCCTGCTGGTGAAGCAGGCAACGCCGCCGATCAGACGGGTTTGACCTCTGAAGTCCCCCTGAGCGGATGCCACACGGACCCATCAACCGGCGAGATGATCTGCGTGGACCGGATCAGCGACTTCTTCAACCCTGATGCAGGAAATCAGGAACAGGGAGGATGCTACACGGACCCATCAACTGGCGAGATAATCTGTGTGGACGCCCTTGGCGAGGTCACCAATCCTTCGGGCAGCACGGGAACCGCGTACACCACGCAGCCCGATGCAGGCTCATCGGCTCCGCAAAGCCTGCGGGAATGCGAGACCTACACCTCCGAAATCTGCGGAACGTGGACCCGGATGGGAGATCAATTCAATGCGCAGTGGGATAACGGCGCCAGCGCAGCGCTGAATGTGGAGCGCTGGGATAACGGAGCTGTGGTGCTCACTCGCCATGATACCGCTGGATCCTCCGCAGGACTGACAGCGCGGTACGAGGGCCGGTGCACAGGAAACCATGTCGAGGGCACGGTCACGTGGACCTGGAATGGCTCCACATGGAGCGGAACGTGGAGTGCGAACTGGTGATCGCATGAACCGGCGCGTCGCACTGGAGCACTGCTCTTTTCAGACGGCCGGTGCTCCAATATTTCTGTTTTAGAGAAATATAAAATTTGTATATGTTTAGCTCCTCCAAATCAGCATCAATAGACCACGTTCGTGATATCTCGAAATGGTTTGTTTCGCTGACTGCATTTCAAGTGACTTGGGCTACAGATATCGTTTCTTATTTTTCGGCAAGATTTGGTTGGTATCTCTTTACCGCGCAAAACCGATATCATCGAAATTGCTTGAAGGGAGCTAAACACATACCAAAAAAGATGAGGTGCTCACTTGGTGATGAGCGGAATCTCGTCGAGAGCCTTCGGGTTGGCAACGCTGGAGGTATCTCCCAGAGCCTGACCGAGCGCCTTGGCTTTGATGAGCGGGCGCACCGGCTTTCCGGCCTTGTTCCTGGGGATGTCCGTGACAAAGATGATGTCCGACGGTATGGCAATGGGGCCGAGGGTCTTTCGTACGAAGTTCTTGATATCCTTCTGCAGACTGGCATCTGGTTTCGCTTCCGGCTTCAGGACGGCGAAGACCACGATGTTCTCGCCCTTTACCCTGTCCGGCTTGCCGATAACGGCTGCCGCGGCGACGGCGGGATGCTTCTCCGCGGATGCCTCAACCTCGGCATTGGATATCCTGTGGCCTGCCACCTTCAGGACATCGTCTCCGCGTCCCAGTGCCCAGATGTAGCCGTCCTCATCCACGCGGGCCTTGTCACCGGAGAGGTACTTTCCGGGGAAGGTCGACCAGTAAGTCTCGTTGTACCTGGCCGGGTCCCTGTAAACCTCTTTGAGGATGGATGGCCAGGGAGCAGTCAGGATGATGTTGCCCACCTGGTTGGCAGCCACGGGCGAGCCGTCGTCATCCACAACCTCTACATTGTATCCCGGCAAGGGGAAGCTGGGCGATCCGGGCTTGAGCGGCGTGATGGGCAGAGGGGCGATGACCTGTGCTCCGGTCTCGCTCTGGAACCAGGTATCCATGATGGGCGCAAATCCGCCACCGACGTAGCGCCTCCACCAGACGAAAGCATCCGGATTCATGGCTTCACCAACGGAGCCCATGAGCCGCACGGTGGAGAGGTCATACTTCTGCGGCCACTCTGGCCCCTCGTTCATGAACATCCGAATAGCGGTCGGAGCGGTGTAGATGACGGACACGCCATAGTCCTCGATGATCCTGAACCAGCGGCCAAAGTCAGGATAGTCGGGCGATCCCTCATACATGATGCTTGTCGCGCCCAGGCACAGCGGCCCGTAAGCGATGTAAGAGTGGCCGGTGATCCATCCGATATCGGCTGTCGACCAGTAGACATCGGTATCCTTGAGATCAAAGACCCAGGCCGTGGTGAACGCCGGGCCGACGCTCATGCCGCCGTGGGTGTGCACTATGCCGCGCGGCTTGCCTGCAGCTCCGGCGGTATAGAGGATAAAGAGCGGGTCCTGGGCGTCCATGGCCACGGTCTCGCAGCTGCCCGACTGGCCTGCAATGAAATCACTCCACCAGACATCGCGCCCCTCAGTCATTGGTGTCTCCTGGCCGTTCCTCTTTACAACTACTACCTTCTGGATGCACCCCAGGCCCTCGATGGCTTCATCAGCCTGCGGCTTGGTGGCGAGGGGCTTGCCGCGCCGGTAGGAGCCGTCGCAGGTAATCAGAACCTTCGGCTCGCTGTCCTCCAGGCGGTCCCGCACTGCCCCGGCGGAAAATCCTGAGAAGACTACTACATGAATGGCTCCGATCTTGGCGCATGCCAGCATGGCGATGGGCAGCTCCGGGATCATGGGCAGGTACATGCCCACGCGGTCGCCCTTCTTGATGCCCATCTTCAACAGAGCATTGGCGAATCTGTTGACCTCTCGGTAAAGCTCATAGTATGTGATCTGGCGCACATCGCCCACCGGCTCTCCGACAAAGATGTAAGCCAGCTTGTTTCGCCTCCAGGTGTGGGCATGCCTGTCCAAGGCATTGTAGGCCACATTGATCTTGCCGCCCTCGAACCAGGATGCATTGGGGGCTTTCCACTGCACGGTCTGCCTGTATGGCGCAAACCAATCTGCGTAGGTCCTGGCCATCTCATCCCAGAACTCGATGTAGTGCTCGCTGGTCCAGACACGCATCTCCCGCTCGGTCTTCAGGCCCTTCTTCTTCATCCAGGCCAAGACATTGGAGTTCTCTACGAGATCTCTGGGCGGATAGTACAAGCTCTGCTCAGGAGCTTTTTCTGGATTATTCGATCCATCAACCGTCATTTTAAATCGCCTAATATGCTTTAGATCTCTAATGGCATCAACACCACTAATATATCCCTTTTCGATTAGTTTGATTGAATTTGATTTCTGGATGCCATTTAGACGCTTACATCGCGTTTCATTATCTAGATATAAATTTATCGTGTTCTATTTATGATGATATTTTTGATTTTTGATCTATTCATTATTAATGGTCTTTATTGTTAGATATTTTTGATTTATTTGTCAATTGATAATCCTAATAATCAAACAAGCGCAATCTAACGTTAATGGTGATCAAAGGCAAAATGACCTGAGATGCCAGACAATTGGATTTACGATTAGCCGCGAAACATGATGCCGCAAGGAAGGCATATGCATAATGCGGGCAGATTCGTTCTGATCTGTCACTAAATTTTACAACAGTACTACTTAAGCGTATTCCCACCCTCGATCCTCACGATAAACTGCTGGAAAGAACGTGCAAAAATAGCTTCAAATTGCTTGCATGCCAAAAAAAGGGAGGGTGAATCCCACTTACAGATCAATGCGTGGGATGTTGTCTACGGATTCTGGGTTGGCCAGAGCAGACAGGTCTCCGGTCTCCTTGCCCAGGGCCTTGGCCTTGATGACACGGCGCATGATCTTGCCGGACCTGGTCTTGGGGACATCCTTCACGAAGTAGACCTTGTCGGGGTAAGCGACGGGGCCCAGTACCTTGCGCACGTGGGTGGAGATCTCTTTCGCCAGCTCGGGAGACTCGGCAACGCCATCTCTGAGAATGACGAAGGCCACGATCTTCTCGCCCTTGACCTCATCGGGCTGGCCGATGACGGCTGCCTCTGCGACCTTGGGGTGAGAAACTGCGGCGGACTCGACC
>Ga0074195_1000936_pt1 | contig 47326 bp, 52 predicted proteins | sample EPASupsiteHSE623_FD_64525 | JGI IMG/M metagenome (GOLD analysis project Ga0074195, IMG submission 64525) | Bioremediated contaminated groundwater from EPA Superfund site, New Mexico - Sample HSE6-23 | ecosystem: Environmental > Aquatic > Deep subsurface > Groundwater > Contaminated ...
CCCCGCTTCGGCCTGCCTGAGAAAGCCAATGATTTGTTCTTCTGTATCTCTGCTCTTTTTCATGTCCGTCATTCTCCATGATTTGACGGACTTCTCTACTTTACTTCGGTATGGCAGGATGGGAGCAGGTCAACCGGGCAGTCTACGCCTTCGGACAAGTTTATCGAGCTGAAAAACCAATTCATCAATGCCCCGCTTTCCGAGGCGAGTGAAATGTACTGGGATGAGGGCGGATTGTCCGGCCCGTATCCGATCATGCGCCTCTTCGCGCGGGTGATCGACGCCAAGCACAGCTATACGAAGGGACATTCGGCGCGGGTTTCGATATTGTCAAAATACCTCGCCGAGAAAATGCATCTGCCAACCAACGATATCATCAAGGTCAAGATTGCCGGACTGCTGCATGATGCGGGCAAAGTGGGCGTCCCCATAAAAATCCTGGACAAGAACGGGCGTCCCGATGATAAAGAATGGCAGGTTATTCAGGGACATCCCCAGAAGTCTTTCGATATCCTCAATATGGGTTCATCCCTGGGCGAAATTGCCCCCATCTGCGCCGCGCACCATGAAAATTTGATGGCAGCGGCTATCCCAAGCATGCCAAGGGGGCTGATTTAAGCACGTTGTCCCAGATCATCGCCGTGGCCGATACCTTTGATGCAATAACCTCCACCCGGGCATACAGAAAGGCTTTGAGTTTTGATGAAGCCTACAGGATCATTCGGGAGGAATCCGGCACGCAGTTTAATCCGGACATTACGAAATACCTGTTCGAAACGCCGCACAAACACATCGATGCGTTGTTCGACTTTTACGAGGTCAGGGGTGTTTGAATAGAGGCTAAACGGCTCCAAGGAGCCTGAGGGGCATACGGCCTCCCCGAAAGGAAGCCGTATGCGAGTAGTGCTTACGCCGAGACGTTGATGAGTTGGCCGACCTTCTGGCCTTTCAGATTCACGGTCGGGGCTGGGGTGGCTTGCACCGCCTTGGCACCACCATTGTCCGAGTCCCCATCATTGCCTTCCCCAGCCTTTTTGACTTCTGCCGCTTCCGGCATACGCTGGACGGCTTGGGTCTGAAGGTTGGTGTAGGCACTACTTATAGAACCAACGTTCATGGATTGATCCTCTGTTGGTTACGAGCGCGGACAGTCACGCTCATCTGTATTAACGGCAATGTTCATAGTCAACTAAAGCCGAGTTCCCACCTAAAGTTCATCTAGGCGGTGATGTTGATCGTCTTCCCGATGACCTGACCATAGGTATTGAGGAGTGGCTGGGAAGCGTTTTCCTTCCCATCCTTATCGCGGTGCTGAGCTTGCCCTTCGCGCCGTTGATCGCGTCGCGCATTATCCTGTGAATCCTGCTTGGGATTCACCTTCAGGGGGGGCAGTACGGCTTCGACATTCATGATCTCTTCCTTTCAACCGAGTAACCGTTTCACACTGGAGACTATAGTCAGCGGTTTGAACCGTTACCCATGTACGCCTGGTAAAGCATCGTGTTGCCGGGCGTTCGTCGTTAACAAGAAGCTATCCCTTCATGATTGAAATATCGACAATTATTTCCAGCGCTTGAGCACAATCAATGTCAATGTGCATATCCGAGCGCAAGTTTTGGTGTGGGAAAAGGGTTTGCTGCGGTTCGTCTGAGTGCGAATCTGAACCACCCAGGCTGAACAATTTTTGATATTGCGGGAACCAGCTGACTTTGCTGCCTTGACAGAACCCATGAAAGCTAAGGGGTCCCGTCGTGCAGGCACGACCAACCTCGTAAAGGTTGTCGCGTCAAAGTCATGGAAATTGGAGCACGATTGGAGCAAAACCGCCTGGATTTTGCTCCAATGCGTCGCAAGACAAAAGTCGCCTGTTGATTTGTCTTGATTATTTGGTCGGGGTGAGAGGATTCGAACCTCCGACTCCTGCGTCCCGAACGCGAATAAACCCCTTTGCAGTAACAGGGTGTAATCGTATGTCTCTGAATGTTATTCTGTTGTTGTCACAGAAAGTGGCATGAAATCTCTTGTTGTAACTTTGTCGCTGTGGCAAGATTGTGGCAAAGGATATGCTATTTCAAAAGCTGAAGGGTGTAGCAATCACGAAACCAAACGCTGGCCAGTAACACGTACTCTTATCGTTTTGAATCCTCGGATTAGCGGCGAGTTCAGCAAGTGCTATGAAATATAGGCCTGCGAAAAGGAATTTAACAGCGTTTCCGTAGCTCTTGAACAAAAGAGCAGCCAATCCAAAACCAATGATTACAAAAGCAGCCACCAGTGCAAACGCTACAGCCCGCTCCGAGATATGGGTCACGAGTTGATCCAAGTAGTCCCGTCCAAGAAATGTCGGTTTCCAACGTAGGATTACGCAGCAAAGCCATAGGAACACAATCAACACTGCGATCGAGCCGAAGGCAATATGTTCCTTTAGCAGTTCGCTCCCCCACTCTGCCTTATCGAAATAGTTGTAGCCGAGGTACTGAATCAGCCCACAGACAAAACCGACCACAGAAAAAAAAGGGCCATCTTTCTTAACTTCTGGAAGCACTTGTAAGAACATTCTGTCCCACAGAATACGGTTACGGGTGGTACAAATAGCGTTGAATTGATCGAGCTTCGCTGAGCAGTGCAGCGGCTTGTTGTTCAAGTTCAACAGCGCGTTTTTCCAGCGTCCAATCCCGCTCGTCCATTTCGAGAGACCAGTTCTCTTGACGCTGACATTCGTCATACTCTGCCGGCGTCATGATATGCATCATGCCCATTAGTGGGTTGATCCAACCATTTTTTAGGGCAACAGATTGCATTGCTGCAAATGTCGCTGAGTTTGGAGCTTGGCCAAGCCTGTGTCGCCGCAGATTCCGTCCTTCCATAGCTAGCGCTTTATCGGGATCCAAGCGCTGCTCATGCAATTTCGGTTCAAGTTCGTCCTGGCTTAGCCCAGACCTTGATTGCACACGCGAGTACCACTGGCACATGAATTTGCCAATGTATTGTCGGTAGGCTTCAGTCTTGGGTTTAGGTCCTCTCTTCAGTTTTACCGCTTTATCCATGTTGTCCACTTTCTATAAATCTGACTTCGCCGGACGGGAATTTCACAATTAATTTCGTAATTAACGTCCTTCTATCTCTTCTAGTTGACTTGTAGCTTAGCGACATTGTCATTATGTTGTGTGGAGCGTCTCAGTATGTCAATACCAGACTTGGAACTGGCAACAAAATTAAAAGAGTTGGGAGACGACACATTGATAAATGTGTCTGCATTGGCTGCGCTACTGTGTTTAACACCTGCAAGCGCACGGCAAGCTGCCTACCGCAACTCAGATTTTCCACCACGTTTTCCAACTCCATCGCGGCACCTGCGCTGGCGGCTTGGCGACGTTCGAGAGTGGATCCGCCGCCGCTCGATGCTTCCAACGAACTGCAACGTACCGCAACCACAAATACCTGAGCCAGACGACTCCCCAACACCAGAAAAGGCGAAAGGAACTGGTGGCCGGTCACGCAAGGCCGAACAGGTTCGATTACATAAGCTTGGGGAACGACTAAAGAGAGAACAATCTCAAGCTGGCGGGCCGACAAAATGATAAAGCGCTTGTCAAGTTACGCGCCGGCTTGCTCCTCACAAGGAGAACTCTTTAAGGCAGAGACCACTTGGTTTCACGTATTCAAGGCCATGATCGATAGTGGCGACGTGGCCAAGCTCGGTCCATTTGCTGTGTCTACGTACCTGATAATCAAGGCCCACACGAATTTCAGTACGGGCCAAGCTTTTCCGGGTATCGAACTGATTGCCGAAAAGTCAGGAATATCTGAGAGAAAAGTAAAGGAATGTCTTCACACGCTTGAAGATCATGGCTACATCGTCAGGACAAAAAAAGGACGAAGGAACTTATACACCTTGCGCGAAAAGATACAGATTAAAGATGAGCAAGGACGTCCGACGGCTGTGGCCACTTTCGATTACCTTCCTGACTTGGTAAAGAAAGCACGGGCAGACATCCATGATGTCCTCATTACCGGGGATCTTGGTGCAGCCAAGATAGTGCATATAGAGCGACTTGTGATGAATGTACAGATCAACCAAGGAGGAATTAACACACAGGTGAATATTAGCGATCCCATGTCACGTCTTGAGTTGATCAAAGACCCTGGGATGCGGGCAAAAATGGCAGATCTACATGCGGCTATCCATGCCAGAGGTTGTGGATAACTGATAGGTGCACAAGGTGCACGTGTCCAATGTGCACCTATTATCAGCAATCGGTGCATCCGGTGCACCTATTCACTGTGGAAAGGTGCATCAGGTGCCCTCTAACGAGAAAGTATATTTATATATAACAAGAGGTGGCAGGGCTGTGGAAAACTTGCGAGACATGCCCCCCCTGGGCAGATCGAAATCGACCAGGGTAACGCTTGGAGAAGCGTTACATCCAGTGGGTACTCAACTATTTTGAAAAGCAGTTTGCAAAAAGAGGGGGGTTCTTATCCACCGCCCCGGCGCTACGCGCCGCCTGATGGAAAAGTCGCCTTCCGCCATGCGCAGGCTGGCGAGCGACTTTTCCACAGGTATGGGCCGTGGATAAGGCTACCAAGGCTAATTTGCTTGTATCTTTCCGTAAAGACACAAGCATGTTGATATCAACATACTGGAAAAGTTAAATCATGAGCATCATTGCTGTTTTGAACACTAAAGGGGGTGTTGGCAAGACAACCACGGCTCTAAACCTAGCTGTGACACGTGCCCTGATCGGTCGCGACGTGCTGGCCGTCGACGGTGACCGACAAGGGTCATTGATCGCTGCCCTGGCCAACCGTGAGAATAGCCTACACCCACAAATAGCTGTCGCGCATTACGCCGATGGCCAGATCTTGCGCCAGCAGGTCACAATGGCCAGAAATAGGTACGCTGACATCATCATCGACGCCGGCGGCCGAGATAACTCTGCCCTTCGGGCCGCGCTTATGCTAGCTGATCTGGTTCTGATTCCTTTCATGCCTCGATCTTTTGATGTTTGGGCGCTTGATGATATGGCCGCGCTGCTGGCTGAGGCTAGGGCCGCGCGGGATATTCGCGCCATCGCGTTTTTGGCGATGGCCGACCCTAAGGGCAAAGACAACGAGGATGCTGCAAGCGCGGCCCCGGAAGGCATCGAATTCCTGCCGGCATCAGTGGGTAGGCGCAAGGCGATCTCGGATGCCGCTGGTCGGGGCAGAGGTATTCTCGAAGAGCCGGGCCGCGACCCGAAGGCGACGGCAGAAATGCGTCGCCTCGTTACGGCAGTCTTCCAGTAACTTGCATTAAACATACTTTAAGGATTACGGAAAGATTATGTCGATTACAAAGAAAAAAGCAGCGATTCCGGCGGCAGCGGCCGATGCCTTCATCGATGGTGCGCCGGATGCACGAGATCCGGTTTCTGGAAAATCGATCAAATCAGCCGGGCGTAAGTCGATCATTACCCTGTCGATAGACCCCAATTTGCTTGCCAGGCTGGATGCATGGGCAAATTCGCGCGGCATGAGCCGTGCGGCGGCGGTCAGTTTTGCGGTCAGCAACCTTGAATAATGACCTATATCTCGGCCATTCGCGCGAGATGATCGAAGCAGCCGTCGTCTTGCCTGGCGGCCACTTCGTTCAGCTTGATGATTTTCTGTTCGAGCAACATGGCCTTGGGCTGCGCTTCGCGCGGGTACAGACCCAGGATTATCGTGGGCATCGCCCACTTTCGTATGCATACCTGGATCTAAACGGTACTACGTTTGACCTGATAACGTCGATTGACAATCCTCGCGACCTTGGCGCGTATGAAGACTTGATCATCAACGGGCGCTTGGCCGAGCGTCTGACCAAGACATTTATTGACCGTAGCGAGCATTTCCCGACGTGCCAGCAGCTCGCGCTTGCGCTAATTCGTGCCAGGGCCGAAAACTTGCAGCTTGACGACGAGTTGGGCGCGCATCGCCTGGTCAAGTGGGCGCTAATCTACGAGCGCCGCGCGCACTGGATCGCATCACATCGGCAGCGTGCTTTTGAGAAAGATGTGATCGATTGGTCTGTGCTGAGACTTTAGAGGAAAGGTGAATGTTTATGGGGCGAATTGAGGCACAACTATGATCCTCTTTCTCGACACCGAGTTCACCAGCCTGGAAGAACCGCCAGACCTGATCAGCATCGGGCTGGTGAATGAACTCGGCGATTTCTTCTATGCCGAGCTTCCGCCCGAGGAATACCGCTATAGTGCCAGCCCGTGGGTGCGTGAGAACGTCCTGCCGCTGCTTTGGGGCGGAACCTGGATAGTGCCGAGAGTGAAACTGGTGAAGCGCCTGGTCAAGTGGATCGAGGATCAGCCAGACAAGTGCCGGATCGTTACGGATGCGCCCGAATATGATTTCGAGTTGGTTAAGTCGATCTTGAATCCTTGGCCACATAATCTGGCAGCGGCGCCAATTCGTTTTGATTCCAATTCGCTAGGAGTGCAATACCGTGAAACCCTGGAGATATATCGAGGGGCATACTTTACCCTGGACAAGCCGGATCACAATGCATTGAATGATGCCTGTGCGCTGCGCAAGGCGTGGCAACGTGCAAAGCTCCTTGAGCCTTTTGAGGCGTATGCTGTAAAAATAGGGCTGCAAACATGATTCGTATATTCTTCGACACTGAATTCACCGACCTTTGCACTGACCCCAGGCTCGTTTCCATTGGGCTGGTGTCCGAAGATGGCCAGCGCGAGTTTTATGCTGAACTGACCGACACTTACGAGGTCAAGGAATGTGGAGAATTCGTCCTGGCCGCAGTTCTGCCGCAACTTGAAGGTGGCGCTGCGCGCATGAGCATGGCAGCGTTGTCGATGTGCCTTGGCGGATGGATCAAGGAATTCAATGAGCCGGTGAAACTGGCCACGGATTCCCTGTCATGGGACTGGCCGTGGATTCAAGAGATATTTGCCGGGGACGGCACACTGAATGACTGGCCTAGCAATCTTGACGGCCAACCGCTGTTGCTCACGATGAACTACCTCAACGACTATGACAAGTTTGTGGAGGCAGTCGAGAAGGCTTTTGCCTCTGGCCTGCGCCGTCACCACTCCCTCGATGATGCAAAGGCCAATCGCCTGGGTTGGATAGCTGCTGGCGGGGATATTGAAAACGAACCCACAAGAAATCCTTGCTAGTTGGGGCAACCATGATCCTCTTCCTCGATTTCGATGGCGTAATGCACGGTGTAAACGATGTTGAGATTGAGTACGCCAGTTCCGGCATCGAATATAGCGGCAAGAATCTCTTCAAACACCTGCCGCTTCTGGCAGAAGTGCTAGACGAGTTTCCAGAGGCCATAATCGCCGTTTCGTCGTCTTGGCGGCATCATCTTAGTCTAGATGAACTGCGGGAACTGTTCGGTAAGCATGGTTCACGCATAGTTGCGATAACCAATAATGTCGACGTGGCCGGAGAGCTACCGGCGAATCGGTTTAAGGAATGTCGAGCTATCTCTGAAATCCGTGGCATTAGCAATTGGTTGATGATCGACGACCAGCCTGGCGCTGTGTGGGGAACAATGGAACCGACACCAGACCAGCAAGCGCATCTACTGCTTTGTGACCCCGATCTTGGGCTGGCGACACCTGGCGTTCTGGACAAGCTCAGGCAGTGGTTGGCAACGCGCCAAGCTGCTTGAGCCTTTCGCGGCTTATGCCGCAAAAATCGGACTGTAAAAATTAACATGAAGCGGGCGAAAAAAAGGATGCTTCCAATTCTTGCGAAGTTAATCGCGAGTACCCGTAGAGCCGTACGCGCCTTGAAGGAAGCCAACGCAGTGGTTAGCGCAACGAACCAAAAAATTGCTAGGCGCAGGCGGGATCTCTATAGCACGCCGGTAACACTGCCTAACGGTATAAGTATCAAGGCGCTCATTGAAGAGGGGCGTGACTAATGATCGAAACAAAGTCCGTTCGGCGCAAGGTTGATGAACCTGTTGCCAAGGTTTGTGATCGATGCGGTAAGCGTGTAGTGCTTGATAGCCCGGAGAACCGCTGCGTTGCCCAAGAATTCATACGTATAAACCACACATGTGGTTTTGATTCGGTTATAGGCGATGGCCTCATTTTGGATATTGATCTCTGCGATAGCTGCATCAAGGAATTACTGCTGCCGTATGCGCGGGTAAGCGGCAATGAATTGCATGAGAAGTGGGCGGCGGCTAAAGGCGACGAATTGAAACAGCGATGTTTTGCCGAAGCCTTGGCAAGAATGCCGAATGTTGGCGAAGACTCTGATTTCTCTCGCAACGATCTTAAAGCACCATGATCCTCTTCCTCGACTTCGACGGCGTATTACACCCGGAACTACACGATGTTGAAGTCTTCTGTCGTGTTGAACTGCTATGGAAAATCCTGCGGGCCTGCCCGGAAGTGGAAGTGGTATTTTCAACATCATGGCGCGAGCTACACAGTTTTAATGAAATGCTTGATTTCGTCACTTGCAACGGTGGTGAAGACCTGGCGAGCCGCTTTCTGGGTATCACGCCCGTACTACCTCACAGCGAGGATAGCCACCATCGTGAAACAGAGTGCCTAACCTGGCTACGCGATAACAAACAGGAAAACTGCCCTTGGCTAGCCCTGGACGATACGGATTTCTGGTTTGTGGGACCGAACCTGTATCTGGTCAATCACGAAACCGGGCTAACAGAGGGTGATGCAGAGGCGATTGTCGAGAGGCTGCGTAATGCGAACCATCCTATTTGATGCTTTCGGCAAGGTTTGTGATCGTTGCGGTAAGCGTGTAGTACTCGATAGCCTTGAGAACCGCTCTGTTGCCCAAGAATTCATACATATAAACCACACATGTGGTTTTGATTCGGTTATAGGCGATGGCCTCATTTTAGATATTGATCTCTGCGATGGTTGTATCAAGGAATTACTGCTTCCATTTGCCCGCATAAGCAAACAGGGATGGTTGTCGAATTTAGAAAGATGAATGTTTATGGGGCGCACTGTTGAGTATCTTCTGTTTGGCTCTTACCCTATCGTTTTCCGCGCTGCCGGCAAGCTTGGCCGCTATCCTTTGCCAATCTCGCGGCGTGGCATCGAGTGCGGCCTTGGTTGGTTTCCGATCGTTGAGGATCTGGCTGCTTGGCTGGAAAACGAGGCCCGGATGATAAAAGCCGCTGGCAAGCAAGTACCACTCATTTCCCAGGTCAAAGAAAAAATGGGAACGCTTACGATCTATGTGCGTAGCTTTCCTAAAGCGCGCTTTTTTTCAGATTTACATCCGCGCCTCATTGCGGCTAGCGACAGATCAGAAGTCGTTTGCGAAATCTGCGGAGCACCCGGGACTTTTTATCAGAGCGGATATTGGCGTGTGCGATGCGACAAGTGCGAGTTAAACTCTGCTTAAACCTGCGCTAATACTGATGCGGGAGTTTTTCAGCGCACTGGAATCAAAAGCCAGCGCTAGGGAAAGGTGAATGTTTATGGGGCACTGTAGACAGTTGTCCATTGCCCCGTAGCCTGGGGATAACTCGCCTGCCAGCCTATGCATGGCAAGAGGCGAGTTATCCCTAGGGGCGCGAAGCGCCGGGCTGTGGGCAACTGACGGGAGGCTTCACCGGTATATCTTGATCGTGACCGCTTTCGCGTCGGGATCAACTGCGTGAGCGAACTTGATGCGTGCGCCGTATTCCATGTAGGTATCGGCGACAAGTGCGGCCTCTGCCTCATCACGGGCGATAATCGTTGCCTTCATCTCTGGTCCGGTAAGCTTTGACGCTGTGTCGCGGACAAACTTCGAGAGCAGGTAAAACCTGGGTTGGTCGAATAGTTTAAACTGCTCGACGAAATCATGCTGCAGGATGATTTCATGCGGAGTGTCGGCTGGCAGAGTGTCGGCGATTGGGCTGAAATTGGTCGTTTGGGCCAGATCGATGGCCAACGTTTGACCCGAGATGGTGAAGGAAAAGATAACTGCGATGATGTTGCGATAGTTCTTCATGATCATGCTCCTTTGCGTGTGAAAGTGTTTGTTTCTGGGTCATAGTCGTAGCCCAATTCGGCGAGCCGCTTTGTCATACCGTGTTTTTTGATGTTTTGCTGACGTTGAAGTACCGCGTTATCAGGATCAAGCCGACGCAACTCGTGTTCCATCGCGCTCAACAAGTTTTCATTGGCAGCTTGTACACCCTCTGCCTTGACCTGATTTATTTCTGCTTGATCAAGCTTGTCTTTAAGGAGTTGGGCGTGAGCCTTCCACTCATTGATCTCGCCTTGAAGGCGTCGCGCGAAGGCTTGCCATTCGGCAATGGCATCATTCAACTCTCTCTGATTGGTGAGGTTGGCCGCTTGCTGACCTGCCCAATAGTCGAGATTGTTCATTGTTCATTCCCTCCCTTGAAAAGCTCGTTGAAAATCTCTGCCGGCGTCATAGGTTAGGTAGGTTTCCCCAGCCAGTCGGTGAAGGTTCTTGTGGCTTCCTGCTTGAGCTGCTGGCCCTGCTGGGCCGGAGGTTTCCCTCCGGTCAGCATTGCCTTGAGATCGCGCCCGGTCGGTTGTTTTGGGTTGGTCACAATTGCACCAGGTCTCGGCGGGGAATCCCGCCACGGTTCCACACTGCGGCGGCAAGGCTGGGAGTGGCCAGCATGGTTTCAAACTCGACTGGATCGATCAGCGGACCGGTTTCAACTTTCCACAGTTCGCCGCCCTGGCCCTCCTCCGTTTTGAGTACCCAGGATGCGGCCGCGCGCACCAAAGAGCGCGGTGAAAACGCCTCGTCAAAACCACCCTTGGCGTCGGTGATGGCTGCGCCGATCGCGGCACGGAAAGTTGGACTGCTGCGTTCCGGTCGGGTGTGCACAAAGCCGCCAATACGTTCGGATAACCAGGCCGCCGTCTTCGGGCTGCGGGTGCCGAAGGCAATTACGGTGGCAGGAATCGCCATGAGCCGCTTGGCCCGATCTTCGCCAAGCTGCGCCTCGATGCCGTCTGCGTTCTGGGAAAGTAGGACTAGGCCCAGGCCCAAGGATCGGCCGATTGGCAGGATTGCATCGTCGGCCTGTGTCAGAATTGACTGGCACTCGTCCATAACGATGATGGTGGGGATATTCCACTGTTCGCCTCGTTCCTGTACGGCTGCGTAGAGTCGCGCTTTAGCCAGTGCTGACACCAATGCTCCAGCCTTGCCATAGCGAAATTCTGGAAGGTTGAGGCCTAGGCGCTTGCCTTCCAGTACGGCCTCGACCTTGAGGCCGGTATGTGCTTCGGCCCAGGGCAAAAGTGCCGGGTTGGTCAGTAAGGGGGCAAGCCAGCTTTGGAGGGTCGCCTGGATGTTTGAGCGCGTTTTTATATCGGTTTCTGTCCATGCCGTCCAAAATTCCAGCGCTGCGCGCACCTCTGTGCGATCTGCTGTTTCGTCCGGGATGTCACAGATGAATGCTTGGCGCATCTTCTCGTTGCTGGCCACGCGCCACACGTTTAGCGTCGTCCATTCCTCTGGCTTACCAGTGGAATGGACGATACGCGCGGCTGCATCCAGCAGCGCGGCAGCGGAACTGGTGAAAAACTGGTTTTCGTCCCCCCTTGATGCCGAGATTTGCGCGACGGTGGCCGCGAATATCTCAGGCGCGAGACCTTCGGTAAGACTCATAACCATAGGCGGTTCGATGATCTCCATGTCGGATATCCGGCGCACGGCCTCTGCCGGCAGCGTGGCCTTACCGTCTAGCACCAACAGCCCGGCCTCGATCTTGGCGACGGCTTCAATGAGAGGCAGTGCTACGGCGGAAGTTTTTGAGGAACCAGAACCGCCGAGGCAGAGTACATGCCCCATCAGGTCGCGAAGCGAGAAAGCCATGTCCATGCCGGCGTCAGCGCCTAGGGGATCTCCGCGTTGAGCAGCAACGCCGGTGGTGGTGCCGAGGTGGAACTGTGCCGGGCCGGCCTTCTCCGCGCGTTTTAACCATGCGGTTTCCGTAAGATGTAAGGGCATCGTTGCCTGTATGGCTGTATCGCCGGCGAGCGGTGCGCCGATCGCGGCCGACTGCGCCCGGCGTTCAAGCGGTAGCGGCAACATTAGCAGGAGCCAGGTGATCAGCAACGCCATCGGTGCGAAGGTGCCGATGGCCAGTAGGTGTGGCGTGGTGGCGATGCCGGAGAACACGCCATACAGCAGCATCGCGCCGGCAATGACGGCAAGCCAGGTAGCACGGCAGAGAATCGAAGGGGACATATCCGATTCCGACAGAACCGGTTCTACCTGGCCAGCAGGTCGGTAAAGGTCGGCTACGTCAGCCTCGATCTCAATTGGTGGACGAAACCAGCCTCGCGTTATGAGTTGCATCGCCCAATCAGCTTCCACTTCACCAAGGGGCTTGATTGCCTGGTTGAGTGCCCAAGGGATCGCCGGCAGGAAGACTGCGACCGCAATGGCGACCAGCAGGCCCCAATTGCCGCCCAGGGGCGGCAATTCGAGGGTGCGCATCGCCCACTGCATGAGGTAGGGTACGACCAGCGCTGCGAGGATCAGATACAGCGCTAGCAGCGCCACGCGCTCGGCCATCTGAGTCGCTAATAGACCAGAGTACAAACGTCGTGCAGCCCACGCTTGGTCTGTGTTCTTGTCCTTCACCGCTTCGGCCATCGGTAAGAGGAAATTTGAGTCAACACCTTGTGCCTTGCCGCCGATTGTCACAGCCATTAGCCTTGCATTGAGTTTTGCAAGCATGGTCACTCTCCTTTGGACTTGAACAGGTCACTCAGAGAGAAACGGAATGATGACTTGCTGCTGTTATTCTCTTGAGGCTTTTCTGTTACTCCCTGCTTGGCAGGCGCAGAAGCCGTTGCGGGTGCCGGCTGCGCGGCCTTCATCTTTGCTTCGGCTTCTGCCTGAATTCTGACCAGCTCGCGTTGTGCACGTTCCATTTCTGTCGCACGCTGTTGCTGTTGCCGTTCTGCGTCATTTGGTGGGGCAGAGCGCACTGGGACTGGTATGGTGCTTGACGGCACTGGAGCTGGCTGCATGGCAGGCTGCACTGTTTGCTCGCGCTGCTGCTGGATAATCGCTTGGCGTTGCGCTTCGGCCTGCTGTTGACGTTCCATTAACTCGCGCCTCTGGCGTTCAACTTCTGCCTGCCGCTTTGCATCCGATTCTTGCCACTGTCTTTGCTGTTCGATAGCTACGCGCTCGGCCTTCCATTGATCTAGCTTAACGTTTCCCATTGTGACGGCAACAAAGGCGGCAACGATGCCGCCACAGATAGATGATGCACGAATGGGAAATGTCGGGCGGTCTATCGTTTGAACTGGAGTCACGATTGCTGACATAACAATCGCGGTATTTCTGCTCATGTGGTTGTTCCTCCATCATCGGGTTTCATACCAAGTTCGCGCTCTGCCAGCTTGACGATTTTCTCGATTGACGGCTCAAGCTGCTCGGCAATTTCGAACACCATTCCGCCTGCTTTTGCGGCGGCACGTACTCGGTCAATGCGCGCGTATAGCTCCGCGCTAATGCGAATTGAAAGCTGCTTGCGCCGAGTTGCTCCTTTTTTCTTCAGTACAGACATTGACAGAACTCCTACTGTGTGGTTGATATGTGTTCTGAGATTAGCATATAATTAAGTGCATACCAAATAATTAAATACTGGCAACATGTTTGCTTGTTATGATTGCGTATTGTCGTGCAATCGACACTTATATTTACAACAACGATAGCCGTAGAAAGCAAGTGTGGCAGCGGTTTGGCAACACATATTAGGACAAGAAAAAATCGCACCAAGCGATTTTTACGTGTACGTCCGAATATGTGCCCGCTATCAAATATCCATCCTTCTGTTACCCAAAAATTAATTCTGTAAACCCCAAAAAAAATCAGCAAACCAAAAAATAAAACCTCAGATAACCCCAAAATAAAATCATGTGACCGCATTTCACCTACTGCAATCCAACATCTCCATTACTGTTGCCCATACCATGAGTGCTCATGTTCTCCAAATTGCATCTGATCTGATAGCCAGACAAGCAAAGCTACAGCCGTCTACCCGGCTGCTGCGCGAGAAGTTCCTTGACAGGATCAGGAATAAAGGTGAGTTGCCAACTATCAAGAGCATTGGCTACTGGCGTAACTATGTGGCTGCGCTACAGATGCAGACTGCGCATCTGTGTGTGCCATTACTGGACGCGGCTAAGCATGGTGACCAGGTAGCGTTCACCCGGATAAATCGGATCATCAATGCACTTCGGGCAGCGGCTTCCGACCGTCCGCCCGAGGAGGAAAGAAAGCGGAGAGAGGGTCGTGTACGTAATTTGTCAAAGGTTGGTGAGGGGTGGCAAGAGTTGGTCTACTCCAAGCTGAGTGGCAAGTGGAAGCCGGCATTCTCGGTGATGGCCTTGACTGGGTGCCGGCCAGGTGAATTGAATGGCTTGGAGATTCGGCCAACAGATCAAGAAGGGGTTTTAGTTTTTCGCATCAAGGGCAAAAAGGTAACAGAGAAAGCTGGTCAGGCCTGGCGGGAACTCACCATTGATGTGCGTGGTGCAGCCGGCGGTGAGGCGCTTATCGAGGCGATCGGCGCTGAGGGCGGGGCACTGGAAATTAAAGACAGTCCGCAAGCAATAACGAAAGCGCTCACGCGTGCCGCACAGCGCGCCAAGTTGATCCGTATGGATCAAACTCTGCCAGCTTACGTTTGCAGAAATGCCGTGGCCAGCGGCATGAAAGCCGACGGCCACGGCATTGAAAAGGTGGCTGCTGCTCTTGGCCACTCAACGGACGAATGCCAAAAATATTATGGTCGGGCCAGCGCTGGCCACAAGTCCGGTGGGGGCAAAGTATTGGAAGTGCTTACGGCACGGCCAGTGAGGGAAACTGCGCACACTCTGGGCTATCAGTTCCGTCGTGGGCCGGAGGTATCACGTTAATATGGGATGAACTAATCATGTAGAATTATTTATTTCGATAAGCGACTGGCTAGAATGACCGACGACCAATTCAAGGCACTTGTCAAACAACTGGATACACTTTTATCTCCGCTTAAGGCGATTGCTATCGTGCAGTTGGCCAGAGAGTTATATCCTCTGGCGGAACGTGAAAGATTGATTGCAGAGTATAGGGCGCTGGCATTGGCAGATATAGAAGCGCATAAAGCGCTACGGCAGGCATACGACAAATTAACGCCGCCAGATATGAGTTACGAGGAACGCGTTAAAACATGCGGAGAGGAAGAAGCTAAGCGGCAACTTAGTCCGGTTACCGTAGCAATGGACAATAAGCGAAGAACATCCGTTGCGCTAGATGCCTTCCGAAACGAGCATCAGTTAATTGCTCGAATTTTCGACAGCGCTGAGTAACGAAGGTTATTGTAAAGACAGGTTGCTAAGCTGTGACCGTGATCGCTCCTTCACCTTCAGCAGCGATTATGAACTGCACTAACAGGCAAGCGCATTGATCTAGAAAGGATGGCGTAAGTCCAAGTTTAATCCCCGAAATATCCTGAAGAGCAATTGACACAAGCTGAAGGCACGTGGCGTATCGTAGTTTCTCATGCCGAGTCATGTCATCAGAATCCATAATGTCTATTTCAGCTGCTGTTTTGTTGAAAATGTCTTTGTAAAGTTCGAGAATATCTGGGCATAGATGCGTCGGACTGTCGAAGATTTTCAGGCGAACAAGAAACTCGTAGATATACAGACGAAACCGGGGGATTTTCTGGTATTCATGTGATTCAAATTGGTTTGGCATTGTCAGTTTTACGAGACGGTTGTAATGACGCAATCGTGCCGTCCAAACCAGATGCTCTACCTCATTTGCACTGAATGGGCGCTGTAGGCGAATCGGGACGTCGTTCTCATAATCGATTTCCCAATATTCGCAATCATCTTCTGGGATAAGGTAGCGGATTTCATTGGTGCCCAAATTGACCCGGATAACAATAGCCAGGTCATTGCTCAAAATCCAGTTCCGAACCGTAAATGGATCGCAATACTCAGTCCAGTCTGACGGGTACTTCTCGAATGTCTCAGACGCTTTCACCTGCACGTATATCTTGAAGGGTTCGATCACAGTGTCCTGTTCCCCGAGAACAAAAAAGTCCTCGCCAAAATCGTTCGAGATGTCGTTGCAAACGTAACCTAGATCTTCAAAGATTTTTTTTGCCGTGGTTTCACCGCGCTTACCGATTTTTTGACTTCTTGAATTTTTTGCCATGACTTTTCGCCCAATTAATGATTAATGCACAGTGACTTACCCCAGGCTATCATAATCAATGTGCCTCGTTACTGACTGCCCCCACTCTTCATGAATTGCTTGGACAATCTGAGTGTAAAGATGGAACCGATGATTTTTTCGGCTCGTGATCACTTTGAACTTCTTTGGTGGGGGCAGAAGTCTGTTTAGCGTGCTTTGATATTCTGCCCAACATTGGCCACATAAACTGTTAATGGGGTAAAAATAATATTGATTTTTGCAAAGAAAATGCAATAATAGAGTCAATATCTGTTTGGAGGCCAATAATGTTGCTTGAGTTTCGGGTGCGTAACTACCGATCGATCCGTAGTGAACAAGTGCTGAACCTTGTCGCATCCTCAAGCGACAAGGAACTGGCTGAGACCCACCTAGCATCTACAGGACTGAAGTCGTTGCCCAGCGCGGTTCGTAGCGCAGTAGTGTATGGCCCGAATGCAAGTGGCAAAACGACGTTACTGTTCGCACTGAACTACATGCGCGCAGTGGTGGCCGAGTCCGCCACCGTTATTCAGCCGGGTCAAACGTATAACGTACAGCCTTTCAAGCTGGACAGGGAATTCGCGAAGGAACCAACCGAGTTCGAACTTACCTTCTTGCTAGGTGGTGTTCGGCACCAATACGCTTTTGCAATGACACCGCAGCGCATAGTCAGTGAATCGCTGCTGGTTTATCGTACGTCCAAGCCCACCCAGTGGTTCAGTCGGAGATTAACAGACGATGGTGAAACCTACGAGTACGAGTTCAGCACCTATCTCACTGGCTCACGAAAGCTCTGGCAGGAAAGCACGCGGCCCAACGCACTATTTCTGTCTACTGCGGCACAACTTAACAGTGAGCTGTTGAGCCCAGTGTTCCGGTGGCTCGTGGAGAGTATTCTCTTCCTGCCGGCTGGCACGATCATCGACCACAACGATACCACAGCTTTGTTGGCGACAGACGAAGGGCGTTCCACGATTCGTGACTTCTTGTCCGCAGCTGACATCAGTATTGCTGATGTTCAGGCTGTGCCACGTAAGGGCATTCGCAATCAATTTGTCTTTCATGCAAGTGGCGTAGCGCATGCCAGCCGCGAGGAAAGTGAATTTCTGGTACCTTTATTTCAGCACTCAACTACCAAGGGTAGTGCCAAGTTCGAGCTACACGAGGAATCCGAGGGTACACAGCGCTTGTATGGCCTTGTAGCCCCGGTGTTAGATGTACTGAAGGAGGGCCGTGTCCTCGTTATAGACGAACTCGATTGCAGTTTGCACACCCTGCTGGTCCGGCGGCTGATCTCGATGTTCCACGACCCAGCGTTGAACAAGATGGGCGCACAGCTCATTTTCAGCACGCACGATACCTCGCTACTGGATCACACGCTATTCCGCCGTGACCAGGTCTGGTTTACCGAGAAGGATGATGATCAAGCCACCCAACTGTATCCACTGAGTGATTTCAGCCCACGCAAGTACGAGGCCTGGGAGCGAGGTTACCTGATGGGGCGCTATGGTGCTGTGCCATTCTTTGGCGAGTTGCCTGACATCATTAAGCACTCCGTGTTACAGCGTACCCGACCTCAATCGCAATCGTCAGATTTGACAGCGGCCTGAACTTACACAGAAAGGCATGTCATCGCATGGGAAAAGACAATCAGCCCAAGCACCGCCAGCAGTCACGCGACTTGAAACGCCGCACAGCTCGGCGCGCTCCATTTGAGCGCGTTCTCATTGTTTGTGAGGGAGAAAAAACTGAACCTCAATACATCCGTGAGATCCGCCGTAACTACCGTCTGAATACCGCTAATGTGCATGTATGTTCGAGTGCTCTTGGCACACAACCTCTCCAGGTAGTGGAATATGCTGAGATGTTATTTCGTAAAGGTGACCGCTCAAAAGCTATCGATCTTGGCGCTTTCGATCGCGTTATTGTAGTGTTTGATCGTGATGATCACGCTAGCTATCACCAAGCACTGAACAAGGCAGAGGCTATGAATGGCAAGCTCAAGAATGACATTGGCGAGCGTGTTCCTTTTCAAGCCATTGCCTCAGTACCCTGCTTTGAGCTTTGGTTACTGCTGCATTTTGAAGACGTGCATGCGCCAATCCACCGCGACGATGTCTATGAACGACTCAAGGCCTATCTGCCGGGCTACAACAAAGGTCAAAGTGGGTATTGGGCGGCAACCAAGGCACACCTTCAAGTCGCCATCAAGCGCGCCAGCACCAGGGCTGCTGCTAACGGTGCTCACAATGACCACGAACCCTATACCGCTATGTACGATCTCGTGCTAAGGCTCATACACTTAAAAGACTGACTGTATTGATGTGTAGGGTGATGGGCTATATTCCAAAGGTTAAATCACCCTAACTTTTTCGCCAAATCCTTGGCGCGAGGATGGTAATACCGCTTGAGCATCTGTAGATCCTTGTGGCCAGTCACGCTCGCCAACTCCAGAATGTTCGATAGTTTCTCGGCGATGCGGCTTGTCGCTTCGTGTCGCAGGTCATGAAAACGTAGATCCCGCAGAAAGCTGGGATCAAGTTCTTTCCCCGTCGTCTTGCAGTCCTTTTCGTAGTCCTTCCTGGCGCGGATAAGCGCTCGCTGCCACGCAATCTTCAAGGCATTCTGAGTCGTTGGGAATACGCTACCGTCAATTGATCGCGGCAGTTCCCGTAGGATGGCCACGGCTCTTGCTGATAATGGCACCGTGCGAGCCTCACCATTTTTTGTCATCGGTAGATGCGCGGTAGCCGTTTCCAGATCGACATTACCCCACATCAACGACAAGAGTTCCCCTTGGCGCATGGCAGTCTCAAGTGCGAGCTTCACTGCTGGAGATACCCAGGGGTTGCGCGTCCCTTCCACAAATTTGCCACCATCGCCTCTGCCGCCACTCCCAAGGGCAGCGGTGAGGTACTTTTCCTCGTCGGTGCTAATACGACGATTACGAGCATTCTGGAACCTTGGACGGGTTACCAAACGTAATGGATTTTCCGAGAGAGTGATACCCCATTCTCGTCGCGCTTGGTCAATGACCTGCTGGAAGAGTCCGAGTTCGCGGTGTACAGTCGCTGGTCTAGCCGGCTTGATCTTCTTCTCGGGATTGCCTTTCAAGCGCTCATCGCGATACTTCGCAAAATCGGTAGATGTGAGTGTCGCCAGAAACATTGATGCCAAAGGATGCCGGCACATGGCCTTGAGGCGTAAAGCCTCAGAGGCCTCACCCCGATGGGTTGGAGCTACTTCCTCGATGTAGCGGTCAATAATTTGACCAAGCGTTGTTCGCTCGGCCTCGGCGCGACTGACGAATACACCACGAACCATTTCCGATTCAATGACGGCCGCCCAGGCTTCCGCTTCGGGTTTGGTATTGAAGGTCTTAGATTGGGCGGGGAAGCCTTTCTTGCGGATCTGGGCTTCCCATTGGTATTCGCCACGCTTGCGGAATGTCGCCATACTCTATCCCGTTGTGTTCGCCACAGCTGAATTGTGGCAGAACGGGCCTAGTGTGGCAAGAATGTGGCAAAAACTACGCCATAATCCAAAAGAAGACCAATTTAATCTATAACTGATTGATTTTATTGGTCGGGGTGAGAGGATTCGAACCTCCGACTCCTGCGTCCCGAACGCAGTACTCTACCAGGCTGAGCTACACCCCGAGGCATATCTTTGGACTGGCTGCATGTTGCGGATAGCTAAAGGAACGTCCAAAGTCAGGCCGCGGATTATAGCCTTAACGGAATGCTCTGTTCAACCTCCATGGCAGGTACAAATATTGCGTTACAGGTTTGAATGTTGCACTGCAATAGATAATATAATTCATCAATCCAAAGCGCAATCGATCATGACCGGCTATCTTTTTATTCTGCTTGGCGCCGTACTCGTCAATAATGTCGTCCTGGTACGCATTCTCGGCATGTGCCCGTTCATGGGCGTCTCGAAAAAACTTGAGACTGCGGTCGGCATGGGGGCCGCCACTACTTTTGTGTTGACGCTGGGTTGCGGCACCAGCTATTTAATCGATCACTGGCTGCTGATACCCAACGATCTCGAATACCTGCGCACCCTCGCTTTTATCATCACCATCGCGGCGCTGGTCCAGTTGACCGAACTGTTCATCGAGAAGACCAGCCCGTTGCTGTATCAGTTGATCGCGATTTACCTGCCGCTGATCGTCACCAACTGCGCGGTGCTCGGCATTCCGTTGCTGAACATTACGCTCAGGCACAACTTTCTCGAATCGCTGCTGTTCGGTTTCGGCAACTCGGTTGGCTTTACCCTGGCGCTGGTTCTTTTCGCCGGTATCCGCGAACGGATTGAAGGGGCGGACGTGCCGCTGCTGTTCCGCGGCAATGCTATCGCCCTGATTACTGGCGGGCTGATGAGCCTTGCCTTCATGGGCTTTGCCGGCCTCGATAAATTCCGCTGAAGCCCTGATAATGATTTCCGCTCTTCTTGTCATGTCCTTAGGCGCCATCGTTCTCGGCGCAGCGCTTGGATACGCTTCAATCATATTCAAGGTCGAGGGCGACCCTCTGGTGGACAAGATCAACGCCATCCTGCCGCAGACGCAATGCGGCCAGTGCGGTTTCCCCGGCTGCAAGCCTTATGCGCAAGCCATCTCCAAGGGCGAAGCGGAAATCAACCAGTGTCCGCCCGGCGGCGAGGAAGGCATACGCAAGCTGGCAGACCTGCTCGGACGCGAGTTCCAGCCGCTGTCCGAGGAACACGGCGTGGAAAAGCCGAAATCCGTGGCCTTTGTCGATGAAAGCACCTGTATCGGCTGCACGCTCTGCCTCCAGGCCTGCCCGGTGGATGCCATCGTCGGCGCCGCCAAGCAGATGCACACCATCGTGTCGTCGCTATGCACCGGCTGCGAGTTATGCGTTGCCCCTTGTCCGGTGAATTGCATCAGCATGCAACCGATCCAGGAAAACGTGGATACCTGGAAGTGGCCATATCCGAGATTCATATTCGCGCAAGCCGGCGTCAACGCTGAAAGGCGGGCCGTCTGAAAACGCCACGCGCTATGTTGCAGCAACTATTCAGATTCCATGGCGGCGTCAAGCCGCCCTATCACAAGGAAGGCGCGGTTACGCAACCGATCGCCGAGGCGCCGCTTTCCGCCGAGTATGTCATTCCGCTGCAGCAAAGCATCGGCAGGCCGCCGGAGCCGATCGTCAAGCCCGGCGAAAAGGTGCTCAGGGGGCAGATCATCGGCAGCGGCCTGAACGCTCCGGCGATCCACGCCAGCACTTCGGGCACGGTCAAGGCTGTGGAGATGCGCCGCATACCGCATACCTCGGGCCTTGCGGCGCTGTGCGTGGTAATCGAGCCGGATGGCGAGGACAAATGGTTCGAGCGCATCCCCTTCGACTACCGCAACGCATCGATCGATAAAGCGCGCGCCTTCCTGCGCGAGGCCGGCATTGTCGGCCTCGGCGGCGCCGTGTTCCCCAGCCACCAGAAACTCAATACCGGCAAGTCGGGCAAGCTCGACCATCTGGTCATCAACGGCGCCGAGTGCGAACCCTTCATCACCTGCGACGATGTGCTGATGCGTGAGCGCGGCGAAACCATGATCAGGGGCATCGCCATACTGCGCGAGCTGGTGCGCGCAGAAAATGTCCTGATCGGCATCGAGGACAACAAGCCGGAAGCCATTGCTGCGACGCAGGCGGCCATAGACAAACTTTCCGCGCTCGGCGAAAACACGGCGGGGATGCGCGTTGTCGCCGTGCCGACGCGCTATCCGGCCGGCGGCGCCAAACAGTTGATTCGCGTGCTGACCGGCATCGAAGTGCCTCACGGCAAACGTTCCACCAGCTATGGCGTGCAGTGCTTCAATGTGGGCACCGCCTTGGCTATTTACGACGCCGTTGCGCTCGGCCAGCCGCTGATTTCGCGCATTATCACCGTGGCCGGCAACGTCGAACGTCCGGGCAATTTCGAGGCGCGCTTCGGCGCTCCCATGCGCGACCTGGTTGCGCTGGCAGGCCCCAGGCCGGATTCCAACCGCATCGTGATGGGCGGGCCGATGATGGGCGTGAGCATGCCGGGCGATGAGGTGCCGGTGGTCAAGGCCACCAACTGCATACTGGTGGGGTCGCCAAAACTGTTCCCGCCGCCGCCGCCGGAAATGCCCTGCATCCGCTGCGGAGCCTGCGCTTTCGCCTGTCCGAGCGATCTCCAGCCGTATGAAATGTACTGGTTCGCGCGTGCCAGGAACTTCGGCAAGGCGCAGGAGTACCACCTCTTCGATTGCATCGAATGCGGCGCATGCGCTTACGTCTGCCCTTCACACATTCCGCTGGTCGACTACTACCGTTTCGCCAAGACCGAAATATGGGCGCACGAGCGCGACAATGCCGCCGCAGAGAGAGCGCGCGCGCGCTACGAGTTGCGCACTCAGCGCGAGGAACGCGAGAAGGCGGAGAAGGTTGCCAGGCTGGCCGCCAAGACTGCTGCGGCGCATGAGCAGGCGCTCGTGGCAGCCGCTGAGCAAGCGCCGGCCGAGCCGCCAATTATCGACCACGTGCCGCCCGAACCGGAAATCGAAGCCATGCGCCTCAAGATTCGCGAAATGGCCAAGACTACGCCGCCAGAAGAAGAGTGAACCCCAAGCCATGCTGAACAATTCCCCCTTTTTCCGCCATGCGACCAGCGTCCGCTGCATCATGCTGAAGGTGCTGGCGGCATTGCTGCCAGGCCTTGTCGCATACGTCTGGTTTTTCGGCGCGGCAATTCTGGTGCAACTGGTACTTGCCTCGGTTGTCGCCCTGGCCGTCGAGGCGGTGATGCTGGTCATGCGCAAGAAACCGCTTATGCTGTTTCTCACCGACGGTAGCGCGCTGGTCACGGCCTGGCTGATCGTTCTGACCTTTCCGCCCATTGTGCCCTGGTGGGTTACCTGCGCTGCCGTTGTATTCGCCATCGTCATTGTTAAGCACCTCTATGGCGGCTTGGGACAGAACCCGTTCAATCCGGCGATGGCTGCCTTTGCCGCGATGATCGTCGCCTATCCGCAACTCATGTCACAGTGGCCAGCCGCCGGCCATGGCGTCGATTTCGCGGGTCAAATCAGCATGATTTTCGGCGGCCTGGATATCCGTCACCTCGGCCTCGACGCCCTGACCATGGCGACGCCGCTCGACAGCCTGCGCACCGGCCTGCACAGCGCCGAAATCAAAACCTCGGTGGCGAACATACTCGCCACCCATCCGACCTATGGCATGTTCGGCGGCAAAGGATGGGAATGGGTGGCCGCAGGCTATCTCGTGGGCGGCATATGGCTGATACAGCAGCGCATCATTTCATGGCATATTCCGGTTGCCTTCCTGGTCACGCTGACATTGATCGCGGGCGCGTTTCAGATCGCCAGCCCGGACAATTACGCCTCGCCGCTGTTCCACCTGCTCTGCGGCGGTTCCATGCTCGGCGCCTTCTTCATCGCCACCGATCCGATTGCCGGCGCGACTACGCCGCGCGGCAAGCTGATTTACGGCGCCGGGATCGCATTCTTCACCTATATCATCCGCGCCTTCGGCGCCTATCCCGACGGGGTTGCCTTTGCCACGCTGCTACTGAACATCTGCGCGCCGTTGATCGATATGACGACCCAGCCGCCGGTGTTCGGCCACAAGAAAAACACGCCCAAGGAAAAGTCGTGAGCCAGGAAAACATGCCCAGCGACAGCATCATCAAAATCTCGACCCGCACTGCGGTGATTCTTTTGCTGTTCACTCTCGCCTTTACCACCCTGATGGCCGCGACCTACAAGGTCACCAAACAGACCATCGACGCCAACACGGAAGAAGACAAGCTCAAGCTGATCGGCGAAGTGCTGCCTATATCCGCCTATGACAACAAGCTGTTGCAGGATGCGATCGAGATACCAGCCATGCCCTTGCTCGGGCTTGATACGCCGAGCCAAATTTACCGCGCGCGCCGCGCCGGGAAACCGGTGGCGATGGTGCTCGAGGCGGTTGCGCCGGACGGCTACAGCGGCCGCATCGGCCTGCTCATCGCGGTGCGCGCTTCCGGCGAAATAGCCGCCGTGCGCATCGTCCAGCATAAAGAAACGCCGGGACTGGGCGACTACATCGACATCCACAAGGACAAGAACAAGTCTAAGCCCTGGATTACCCAATTCGAGGGCGTCGGCCTTGAGCAGGTGCCGCGCGCCGAGTGGAAAGTGAAAAAAGACGGCGGCCGCTTCGATCAACGCGCTGGCGCCACCATCAGCGCTCGCGCTGTGACCAATGCCATCGGCCGCGCATTGCAATTCGTCGCGGAAAACCGCGAGAGAATTTACGCTGCGCCGGCGCATTCGAAGCTTCCCGTAGCGCAGCCCGCGCAACCTAGGCCGTAGGAGTTCATCATGATTCGATCAATCATCTGGAACGGCCTGTGGAAACAGAACAGCGGCCTGATACAACTGCTCGGCATGTGTCCGGTACTGGCGATGACCGGCAATGTCGTCAGCGCAGCGGGCATCGGTTGCGCTACCATCGTGGTGATGGCGCTGTCCAACTTCGCAGTATCGCTGCTGCGGATATTTATCCCTTATGAAATCCGCATCCCGGTGTACATCCTGATCATGGCTTCGTTGGTGACGGTGGTCGATTTGTCCATGAATGCCCTGGTGCGCGACCTCTATCTGGTGCTGGGCATTTTCATCCCCTTGATCGTTACCAACTGTCTCGTGCTGGCCCGCCTCGAAGCCTTCGCCTCGAAGAATCCGCCGCTGCTGTCGGCGCTGGACGGCGCCATGATGGGCCTCGGTCTTACGCTGGTGTTGGTGGCGCTGGGCGCGATCCGGGAGTTTGTCGGCACCGGCATGCTGTTTGCCGGCATCGAAATGATGATTCCGGGCGCCCACGAAATCAAAATCCTGCCGGACAGCTACCCTGGTTTCCTGATCGCCATTCTTCCGCCTGGGGCATTTTTTACCCTCGGCTTTCTGGTTGCGCTGCGCAACTGGATCGACGCCAGGTCGCACCGGCGCGCTTTACAGAAGAAAATTGCGGCGAGCGCTGGCGTGTCCACACCAGTGACTCCCTCCACCAATTGAGTCGCTGACAAGGCTCCACGGTTACATGACACCGCAAGCCATCCGCGCAATATTCGAACGCTTCGCCGCAGACAACCCTGCGCCGAAGACCGAGCTTGAACACGCGACGCCTTATCAGCTGCTGGTTGCGGTGATCCTTTCGGCGCAGGCCACCGACAAGAGCGTCAATCTCGCCACGCGCAAGCTGTTCCATGATGCGCCCACCCCCGAGCGGATTGCCGCCCTGGGCGAACAAAAGCTTGCCGAATACATCAAGACCATCGGCCTTTACAAGGCCAAGGCCAGGAACGTGCTGGCCATGTCGCAGCAATTGCTGGAACTTCACGCCGGTGCGGTGCCGCACGATCGCGTGGCGCTGGAGGCGTTGCCGGGCGTTGGGCGCAAGACCGCCAATGTCATCCTGAACGCGGTCTTCGGCGATCCCGTCATTGCCGTCGATACGCATATCTTCCGCCTGGCCAACCGCACCGGCTTGGCGCCCGGCAAGGATGTCAGGGTGGTCGAGGGTAAGCTTGCCGCCGCCGTGCCGCCGGAATTCCAATTGCATGCCCACCATTGGCTGATTCTGCACGGGCGCTATGTCTGCAAGGCGCGCAAGCCGGAATGTTTGCGCTGCTTGATTCGCGACCTGTGCGACTATCCGGATAAGACCCCATGAATCCATCCTCCAGTCCTAGCGCCCCCGGCATGCTTGCCGCGACAGGACTGGCAAGCGGCGATGAAGCCACGCCAGAGCTCGCCGCAAGCGCCGTGCGCGCAGCGCTCGACCGCGCCGGCACGTCCATCGCGCGAAGCGTGCTGCTGTTTCTTACCCCCGAATTCGCCAGCCACGCGCATACCGCACAGGCAGCCGTAACCGCCGCCGCGCATGCTGGACATTGCCTGCAGGTGTTTGGCTGCACGCTGCCGGGAGTGTTTACCGAACGGGATCAAGCGTTTGGTCGCCCCGCTGCCGCCGCCATGGTGCTCACCGATACCATCACGCTGGTTTCTGCCGAAGCCGGCGCTAGTGCCAATGTCCCGTGTTTAAGTCTGGCCATTCCATCGTCCGCCTCCCGCTCGTGGCTGGAAACCGGCCCGCAGCGATACGGAGCATTGTCTACCGATGCTGTTGCCCAGCGCGACGGTTATCTCTGGAATCGCGGCAAGCTGGTTGCAAAAGGCACGTGCGAGGCGTTTCTCCAGGGCGCCGATGCATGCATCGGCGTGTCGCGCGGCACCCGCATACTTGCTGCTCCGCTGGCCATCACCCGCAGCGACGGCTACAAAATACTCAGCCTTGCCGGCCAACCGGCGCTAGACACCTTGCTGCGCGAATTGCCGCCCGATCTGCGCGAACAGCTACCGTTACCGCACAAGATAATTTACGCGGGCTTGTTCTCCGCCACTGGCGATGCTGCAACGGCGCTCGCCGAAGGCCGCTATACGCTGGCGCCGTTGCTCGCCACCAGCCTTGAGGAACGTTCGGTAACCCTGGCAATGCGGCCACCGCCTGGCAGCAGCCTGTTCTGGGCCTTGCGCCAGCCGCTTGCCGCGGAAGACGACATGCGCCAAATGCTGGAAAGAGTTGCCCCGGCTATCCCAAACGCAGACTCCCCAACAGCTTCCCCGGCATTCGGGCTGATGTTCTCGTGCCTTGGCCGCAGTCCCTGTTTCCATGGGATTGACGACGAAGAGAACGATCACGAGTCCTGCCGCGACCTTGCCCTGGTGCGCGAACGCTTTCCTTCCATGCCGCTGATAGGCGCATGCTCCGCCGGACAAATTGCGCCGCTATCCGATGGCAACCGTTTGATACACAATAGCGTGGTATTGGCGCTATTTCAGGAATTCCATTTCTAAATCGTCTGTGACTTTGTCGACTTCGCCTTGCCGTGCTAATTGCACTGCCTACGGCTTGTCTTCGCGTCACAAACGATTTAGAAATGGAATAACGAAACCAAAGCCACGCTTCGGTTTCCAAGACCTTTCAAGGAGCGAAAATGTTCAACCAGACAACAAACCGCCGCAAATTGCTCAAGACCCTCGCTGCCGCCGGCCTGCTTGGCGGTAGCGGCCTGATCGGCTTGATCCGGCAGGCGCTGGCTGCCGGAAACTCACCGGTAGCGCCAGGATTCCGCCGCATCAAGGGAAACGTCACCCTCAACGGACAACCTGCGCGCGAGGGACTGCTGGTCAAGTCCGGCGACAAGGTGACGACTGGCAAAGATGCGGAAGCGATCTATGTGATTGGGCAGGACGCTTTCCTGCAACGCGAGTCGACCCAAGTCAGTTTCGGCGACGGGCTATCGGCGGCAACGACAGGATTGCTGCGCGTGGTCACTGGCAAACTGCTATCCGTGTTCGGCAGGGGCGAGAAGCGCATCATCGCGCCAACCGCCAGCATCGGCATTCGCGGCACGGCCTGTTATATCGAGGCGGAGGCCGAACGTGTCTATTTCTGCCTCTGTTATGGTGTGGCTGATCTTGTCCCGACAAAGGCCCCGCAAGAGCGCGAAACTATCGTCGCCACTCATCACGAACGCCCGCTTTACATCTACAGTGACATGAAAATGCCAAAAATGCTGGCGCCTGCCAGCGTCATCAATCACACCGACGTGGAACTGACGATGCTGGAAGCCCTAGTCGGGCGCAAGCCGCCTTTCGGCGGCTTGGGATACCGTTACTGAGGTAATGCTTGGTCAGGCAAGGGAACGAAATTGGGAGGATATATATCGTGGCTGATTATTCGTTGTGCCGTGCCGACCGGAAATTTAGGCAAAATCGGACCTTTGGGCTCCGGTTTGAATTCCGGGAATAATCGCTTTGAATGGGAGTCCTGCGGTGTCGCCCGATAGAACCGGGTTTCAGTGTGGCTGGCACCCAGCCGCTTCAGGTTCGTTCGCAAGAACGCTCACAACGGCGGCATCAATGCCGTGGAATAGTTCCAATGAGGCAGGCACCGCAGGTATTTCTTTGACGCGACACCAGTTTGCTTCGAGTTGATTTGTCACGCCCTGTTGGATTCGTTATAGGCATCTTCGATGGAAGTTGATAGGAAACTCGATCAAGTTGGTTGCGGCCGCAACCGGTTAATGGAGTGCTCTCCCAAAGTTGTTGATCAGGTCATCTGGATGGATGTTAAAGCCAAGCCAGAACCCACCTTCGGGCGCGTCCAACGGAGTTTTTCAGGATAATGGAAAGCGGAACTACCGAAAATATAGCCATGCGCCGACTCTTTCGCTGGGAATTCGAAATAGCCCACAATGCCATAGATGGCAATCAGCATGTCAATAACATCCAGTATATTCAGTGGATGCAGGACATCGCCATTGCCCATGCCGCTTTCGTCGGTGGCACTGCCGCGGCCGAAGCGGCGGGCGGCGCATGGTATACCCGTTCGCATCATATCGAATACTTGAGCCCGGCCTTTGAGGGCGAGCGTCTGCTTGCCCTCACCTGGGTCACAGACCTGCAACGCGTTCGCTCATGCCGTCGCTACCGCTTCCTGCGTGCCGCCGATCACGCTGTGCTGGCCGACGCTGAATCTCTCTGGGTCTTCGTTGATGCGAAAACCGGCCGGCCCCGCAGCATTCCACCCTCAGTAACTTCATGCTATGAGCCGCTGCAAGAGGACGAAGTTGTTATCGATCCACCCCCCTCCGCTATGAGCCGCTGATCTGCAACCGTGTCGCGTGACCGCCAGCGCTGATCAAAGCGGACTTACAAGAAACGCTACCTGCAGGTTGACAGCATCATGAAAGGGCATTATTAATGCGCTTCTTCAAGAGATTGCAGGGGCTGGGAATGGAAATGGACGGGCAGTTTCGTTGGTGGCGCAAGGGCGATCTGGACGGGTTCTTCGGCCTATTCGTCGATAATCTTATTCAGCTCATCCTGATCGTTGTCTTGTGCGGCGCGATCCTGAAAATGCCGGGGGAAATGTTGTTCGGACGCATCCTGCCGGGCGTTGCCATGAGCCTGCTGGTCGGCAACATTTTCTATGCCTTTCAGGCGCGGGCGTTGGCGCGGAGAACCGGACAGCCCCAGGTGACGGCGCTTCCTTACGGGGTCAACACCGTCTCCCTGTTCGCTTACATCCTGTTTGTGATGAAGCCGGTCCTGGATCAAACCAGCGATGTGGAACTGGCGTGGAAGGTCGGCCTCGCGGCTTGTCTGGGTTCCGGACTGATCGAACTGGGCGGCGCTTTCGTTGCCGGCATGGTGAAGCGCATCACGCCGCGCGCGGCTTTGCTGGCCACGCTGGCAGGGATAGCCATCACCTTCATCTCCATGGACTTCTGCTTTCGCATCTTCGCCGATCCGCTGGTGGGGTTTATCCCGCTGGCTTTCATCCTGATCCAGTACATTGGCCGTCTTCGGCTTCCTGCGGGAATTCCGGCCGGTTTCGTGGCTGTGCTGTTCGGCACTGCGCTGGCGTGGGGATTGGGAAGAATGAATGGCGACGCGCTGGCGGACGCGATGCAAATTCAATTGCAGATACCCCATCTGTTCATCGCGGACATGATTGGTGCGACTTTCTCCGCGTACATGATCGCCTTCCTGCCGGTAATTGTGCCGATGGGGCTGTTCAATCTGCTGGGCTCGCTACAGAACCTGGAAAGCGCCGAGGCCGCCGGCGATGTCTATCCGGTAAGAAGTTCGCTGGCCATGAACGGGGTCGGCACGATAGCGGCGGCCTGTTTCGGCAGCGTTTTCCCGACCACGATCTACATCGGGCATCCGGGCTGGAAAGCGATGGGCGCCGGAACCGGCTACTCAATTGCCAATGGCATCGTTGTCACTTTGCTGTGCCTGCTGGGTCTGGTCGGATTCGTCTCCGCCCTGGTGCCGGTTGAAGCGGGAGCGGCGATCCTGCTGTGGATTGGGATCACCATCGCGTCGCAGGCTTTTCAGGCCACGCCGAGAGAACATGCGCCAGCTGTGGTAGTCGGTTTCTTCCCCGCCTTGGCCGCGTGGGGTTTGCTGCTGCTCGAAGGCGCATTGCGCGCTGCCGGAACCAATGTCGAGGCGGTAGGCATGAAGGCCCTGTCGATGCAGATTCCGATTGCGGGTCTTATCTCCCTTGAGCGCGGCTTTATTTTTACTTCGATGATTCTCGCTGCGATGACGGTTTGCCTCATAGAAAGGCATTACCGCGCTGCGGCCGCATGGGCTGCCGTCGCTGCCGTGATAAGCGCCACGGGGCTGATGCATGGCTATGCGATAGCCAACGGCGCCATCATGAACGCCTATGGCCCTTCGTACACATGGCCTTTCGTGCTTGGATACGGCGGGATCGCGGCGGTCTTTTTCTGTCTCGGGTTGAGGGAAGACAAGAGTTGAGCCACAAGCACGCCAGCCTGCTGCGCAGCATTTTCCAGGATTCACGCGGTGGCAATATCCACTGGCGTGAGGTGGAGTCCTTGCTCAATCATCTCGGCGCTAGCGTGGAGCCGGCGCATGGAGCAAGCTTCAAGGTGACGCTAAACGGCGTAACCGATCTTTTGCACCATCCGCACCATAGCAGCGTTTGCACCAGGGATCACATCAAGCATCTGCGGGAGTTTTTATCCCATGCGGGCGTCAGTCTCTCGAGCTACGAGGCACAAAAGAAGAACGACTCGCAGCCCCGCTAATTTTTTACCTCAACCGGGGCGACCTTGATCACTTCTTCGAGCGTCGTCAGTCCGCTCGCCACCTTGGCTGCGCCGGAGATGCGCAATGGCTTCATGCCTTCGCGGTAGGCGAGTTCGCGTATTTTTGCCAGGTCGGCGCCGCTGCCGACCAGTTTTTTGATTTCTGGGGAGAACAACAGAATTTCGTAGATGCCGACTCGGCCCATGTAGCCGGTCATGCGGCATTCAAGACAACCTACCGGATGGTAGATGGATGACGGCATTTTCGATTTCCACGGCGCCACCAGCGTATTCCATGCCTCCTCGTCTTCGGTGCGCAAGCCGCCGGGCTGTTTGCAGTGCGGGCAGAGCGTGCGCACCAAGCGCTGCGCCATGACGCCGAGAATGGTGGAATTGAGCAGGTAGTGCGGCACCCCGAGATCGAGCAGGCGCGTAATGGCAGCAGGAGCATCGTTGGTATGCAGCGTCGACAGCACCAGATGGCCGGTGAGCGCTGCCTGGATAGCCATGTCGGCGGTTTCCAGGTCGCGGATTTCGCCCACCATGATGATGTCCGGGTCCTGCCGCATCAGCGCGCGAACGCCCTCGGCAAAGCCCATGTCGATGCTGTGCTGCACCTGCACCTGATTGAAGGCTGGCTCGACCATCTCGATCGGGTCTTCGATGGTGCATACATTGACTTCCGGCGTCGCCAGCAGCTTGAGCGTAGTGTATAGCGTGGTGGTCTTGCCCGAACCGGTCGGCCCGGTGACTAGAATAATGCCGTTGGGTTGCGCCGTCATCTGCTGCCAGCGCTGGCTGTCCTCGTCGGAGAAGCCAAGGTCGCGGGCATCGCGCATCAGCACCTCGGGATCGAAGATGCGCATCACCAGTTTCTCGCCAAAGGCAGTTGGCAAGGTCGACAGGCGCAACTCGACTTCCATCCCCTCCGGCGTGCGTGTCTTGATGCGCCCATCCTGCGGACGGCGTTTTTCCACCACGTCCATGCGACCCAGTATCTTGATGCGGCTGGTCATCGCGGTCAGCACCGGCATCGGTATCTGATACACCTGATGCAGCACGCCATCGATGCGGAAACGCACGATGCCGAATTCGCGCCTCGGCTCGACGTGGATATCGCTGGCGCGCTGATCGAATGCGTATTGCCAGAGCCAGTCGACAATATGGATGATGTGCTGGTCGTTGGCATCGAAGGTTCGGTTGGTCTTGCCCATCTCGACCAACTGCTCGAAGCTGGATAAGCTCGATTTCCCGCCGCCTGCGATGTCGCTGTCGGCCATGGCCTTCTTGACCGACTTCGCCAGATTGTAGAACTCCACCTGGTAACGCGCGATGTCGCTCGGATTGGCGATGACGCGGCGGATTTCCTTCCTCAGGATATGCTTGAGTTCAGTCTCCCATGCGCACTGGTACGGTTCGGCCGTGGCAATTACCACCTCGTGCGATCTCACTTCCACCGGCAGGATGCGGAAGCGTGTCGCATAGGCGCTCGACATGACTTCGGTAACCGCCGAGAAGTTGATCTTGAGCGGATCGATATGGAAATACTCAAGTCCGCAATGCTGCGCCAGCCATTGAGTCAGCATGTCGATGTCGAGCGCGCGGGAGGGTGGTTGGGGTTGCTTCCATTTCTGATCGGCAATGACGACGAGAGGGTGAGTCTCCCCGCGAAAGTAGCGGCGCTCCTGTTTGAATTTGTCCGCCACATCTGCGGCGACGATGCCGTCCGCGACCATTGCGTCGACAACCTCCACCAGCGTCAGGCGGTGTTCTACAGCTTGCTCTTTATTGAGCGAGTTTTGCGCGGCAGTTTTCATGTGCGAAGCCTGTAAGTCGAAACCTGTCATCCAATGGCCCACTATAGCCGACAACGGTTCTTCGCTCAATGAGGCCGAGCATCATCGCCGCCAGCTTTTGATTTGTGCGGCTTCTGGCCTATCATCCGTGTTGTCCTGAAACTGAAATGGGGGTAGACATGAAACGATTCGTATCCATAGGGCTAGGCAGTTTTGCTGCCGTGCTTTTCTCGCTGACGGCAGCAGCACAATCCGATCCGGGGACTGGGGCAAGCGAAAGTACAGTTGCCAGACCGGCCAGCCGTAACATTGGCTCAGTTGAAACTCCATCAGCCCATTCTGATAAAGCGATCGACTGCGGCAAAGCGCGCGATCCTGCCCGCTGCGAAGCGTTGGTCAGGGTATATACTGCTTGCAAGGACAAGAAAAGGGGGGCTGAGCGGCAAGCCTGCCTGAAGGACCAAATGCCGCCGCCCGATTGCAGCAAGGCCGCCAATCCGCAACGTTGCGAGACGCGGCAGAAGCTGAGCGAAGCCTGCAAAGGCAAGAGCGGCAAGGAATTGCGCGATTGCCTGCGGAACCAGCGCGCTAGCGGGAAAAGCGACGAGCCGGCTAAATAGACTACGTTCAGTTGGTTTGGCCGTCGCCTTATGACTGATTGCTGGACTCGGGTTCGTTGGCCCCATCCGCTTTGCTTTGTCTGCAAGCGGTGCGGCAACCGCGCCTCCGAAGAAACACGACCGCGCCATGGATCAGCAGCGCGAGGCCCCACCATTTTAGCGGCCAGTGGCCCCAGAGGGTTTCCGCCGAATGCGCGAGATTAATTGCCAACAGGCCGGCATTGACCATCAAATACACGCACAAATGGATGTAAAAGCCGTGCAGGCTGCATGGCTTGCAATGGACATCACAGTTTCCGGATGAGGTTTCTAAGGTGGTTCTCATGGGGTTCTCCTGTTCGAGGGGAATTGGAAATCATCAAGACAGTTACAGCTTAGGCAGATTGCAAAACGATCTCAACCGCGGTGCGACGAAAAACGGGAAACGGGGAGTGAATGGCGCCCGGAGGCGACCAACGGATCGGGAGCACACCGAACCTCGGCGCGTTACGCTATACGAAGGATTCGCGCTTGCGATAAACCATCGCTTGACTCTTGGCAACCAGCTGGCCGGTTTTCTTTTCGGTAACCACTATGTCATATAGCGCGGTGGCGCCGCCCATATTCACTTCTTTTGCTTCAGCGACAAGATGATCGCCAGCCTGGGTTGCCCGAAGAAAGCTGATACTGATATTGAGCGCTACCGCGGTCTGGCCGTGCGAATTGCTCGCCGCGGCAAAAGCGATGTCACCCAGACCGAAGACAATTCCGCCATGCGTCGTGCCATGAAAATTCAGCATCAACTCGGTCACGACCAGCGATACGCGGCTGTAACCGCTATCGACAGCTTCTATGGTCGCGCCTAAAAATTTGGCATAGGCATCCTTGCGAATATAAGCAGCGATGTCAGGATTGATCATGTTCGTGAGCCGTGATTTATTGAGGAGGGAAAAGTGATGAAGTCGAACATTACAATATTTTGTTCCTGTTCGTATCAGGTTTGAATTTTCGAGTGTTCGCTTTTTGCGATTGATTTTTTGTTTTGCGCCGTATCAATGAATGCTGTCGTCACAATTTGGCTTGGCTAACAGTCTCAGTTCGGCCAAATTTAGATTGTCGGCCAGCTACCCCAAACACAGATTTACGCAGCAGGAATTGCGTCATGCAACATGCTAACGTATATCGATTACGGATTACGCGCACTTGATTTTCCTCTATAGTCGCATTGTCCAACGTATATGACCGCCTGCAAGGAGACTCAAAATGATCGGCAATTGCTTCGACCTCGCTGCCAAGACTGTTTCCATCGAGGAAGCCCTGTCAAAGATCAAATCTGGGGACAGCATCGTCTCGGCGCTGGCTGCCGCCGAACCGCCGGGGTTGCTTAGCCAGTTGCACACGATTGCGCCACGCGTGCGTGACGTCAGCGTGGCTACATGCCTGCCCATGCGCAACTACCCGTACTTCATGGATCCCGGCATGGAAGGGCATTTCTACCACGACGCCTGGTTTTTCACGCCGCCGGTGCGCAAGGCGCACGACGAGGCAGGCACCACCTCCTATGTGCCCAACCACCTGCATCGCGCCGGACTCGACCGTTTGGTCTACTTGCGGCCTACCGTTTTCGTTGGCACTTGCACTCCGCCGGATAGACGCGGCTATGTTTCGATTTCGCTCTCGGCGACCTACGAGCGCGAGATGATGACGGCAGCCGACCTCGTCATACTCGAAATCAACGAATGCATGCCGCTCACCTATGGCGACACGACGGTGCATGTCGACGAGGTCGATTGCTTCATCAACAACACCCAACCCGTGCCTGAAATACCCCTCGTGCCGAGCAGCGAGCTTGATCATCGCATTGGCACCCATATTTCCGATCTCATTGAGGACGGATCCTGCCTGCAACTCGGCATCGGCGGCATTCCCAATGCCGTTGCTTCGGATTTGCTCAACAAGCGCAACCTGTCGATCCACACTGAAATGCTGACCGACGGCATGGTCGATCTCTATTACAACGGCTGCATCGGCACCGAGTCGAACCTCTATGGCAGCTACCGCCACCGCAAGGTGTTAACCGGCAAGATGGTGTGCGCCTTTGCGCTGGGAACACGCAAGCTTTACGATTTTATCGACGGCAATCCGGCCGTGGCAGTGATGCGCGGCAGTTGGGTGAATGACCCCTCCGTCATGAGCAAGAACAAGAAGCAGATATCGATCAATACCGCCCTGGAAATCGATCTGACCGGCCAAGTCTGTTCCGAGTCGATCGGCCACAAGCAATTTTCCGGCACCGGCGGCCAGTCCGATACCGCCATTGGTTCGCAAATCTCGGAGGGCGGCAAGTCATTCATTGCCCTTTACTCGACCGCCGACGTCAAGCAGCCGGATGGCAGCCGCAAGACCATTTCCAAGATTACGCCCAGTCTGGCGCTGGGCGGCGCCGTTACCCTGCACCGATCCAATGTCGACTACGTTGTCACCGAATACGGCCTCGTGCGCCTCAAGGGCTGCCCGATTCGCGAGCGCGTCAAGCGCCTCATCTCGATAGCCCACCCGGACTTCCGCGCTTGGCTGGAAGACGAGGCGGATCGTTTGGGATTTTCGAAGTAGGCCACGGAAACGCCAGTTCAGGGTATCGTAAAGACCGTGAATGCAATCGGAATAAAACGTTTTTTTAAGGTGACGCTGACCACGCTACTGGTTCTGGCAAGTAGCGAGGTGTTTGCCGAATGGGTAAAGGTCGGGGGAGGCAACCCGAATTCCGACCTATACGTCGATTCCTCCACCATTCGGAAAAACGGCAATATGGTGAAGATGTGGGATATGACGGACTTCAAATCCACCAGAGTCGGGGGTGGTTTAAGCTATCTGTCGATCAAGACTCAGCATGAGTTCGACTGTAAGGATCAAAAGGCAAGAATCCTTTCCTTTACTTGGTACTCGAAGAACAAAGGCAATGGCGCAGCTGCGCATACTGATAACCAAGCTTTTGAATGGGAAACAATTCCAGCCGAAACTGCAAGGGCGGCCTTGTGGAAAGTCGCCTGTGGGAAGCTGTAGCCTGCTGGAAAAGCGGGTACCAACTCCACATAATTTATTTGGCGTTGCGCAATGCAGGGTCGTTGGACTGTAAATGCGCAAGCGTCGCACATCGGTTAGCTACCGCCGATAAGGGATTTTCCTGATGCAGAGACGAATTTTCCCGAAGATAAAATATCTTTGGCACTGGGTGTTTTACTACCACTCGATACCCAGGTTGATAGAGTGAAAGAACTGGGCGCCACCGCCGCCAGCAGCGGTGTAAAACTCCTCGCTGCGACGAACTCGGGTTGCCGACAGGCGGACAGAGCCGATGCGCGCTGCTATGCCTATTTTCAAGTCGTAGACATGAGGTCGTCGAGCAATGCTTACACTTTTGTGGAATACGGTTCCATCCAGAAAAATGTTGTGTGCTACCAAGCGGTGATCCATGCCTAGGAAAACAAACCATTCTTTCTTGCCGTTGTATTCATTGCTGCGAGTGTTTTGCAGTATTACGCCGCCGGGTTCGATGGTGTCTACACCGAAGCCGCTCATATTTTGTCCCAGGCGCAACATGGCCCCGGCTCGCGCCAGTGTCATTACTGTCCCGACGGTGATACCTGCATGGGGCACGATGTCTATGTTATCTGAACCAATGCGCCGCTTTTGCAGATATGAAATGAGGAAGGCTGGCTCGGTGGGCAACTGGTTGTCCCAGCCTTGGGGCTTGGATGCGCCAACCAACTTGTGCCATTCGGTTTGTACCCAGCGCCCCGCAGCCGCAGGCCCCACTACGCCCAAGTCGATTTCCACAGTGTCTAGCCGCCGTCCTTCATCCAACGCCCTCTGTTTTACCCCTCCCAGGTAGAGCCACGACGCCCATGGCCGATCGAAAGGTTGAGGGCCGGAAATCCTGATATTTTTCGGCGTGTACATGTTCTGGCCAAGAAAGAGTCCGAATTCCGACTGCTCCTCCGGTTCAAACCAGCCCAGCAAATCCTTTATCGGTTTGCGCAGCGCATCAAACTTGCTCCCAAAGCCGATTTTGAAGCCATTGGTATAGTAGCGGTCCGTGTTCGCCCAAGCATCGTTCTCTACAATCAGTTGGAACTCATCGCCTTTGGCGGCGATTGCTGATTCTCCGACCAATGTCAGAATAAGGAAAACTGTGATCCGGAAGAAATTACGAGAACGCATGAGTAACTCCCCCTGAGTTACGGTATTAGGTATGGTGGGCTGCCTACGGCAGAGAAATGTTGAGCTTAACAAATGAAATGCGGTTCTTGGGTCAGATTGTCCGGGTTTATCGAAATGGGTCAAAGAAACAAGAACTGGCCCAAGCCGGTTTTACGCTATTAAGAAAATGGAGTATCGTCAAAGAATCCTACGCATGGTCAATCCTGAACATGGACATCGCTATGACGAATGAGCAGAATCAACCGCCCGACCTGATGGTTTTTCTTGCATCATCAGTGCATGACATGAAAAACTCGGTCAGCGTGCTCAGCGCCCATCTCGAAAAACTCCTGGCCGAAAATACGCCCGACACCTTTCCAGGATATGCGCAGACAGCGCAGATGCTCTATGAGGTCAAGCGCGTCAACTGCAACCTGATTCAGTTATTGACATTGTACAAAGTCGGCGAACAGCATTACCCGTTCGATCCCCGCGAGCATTCCATCGACGAGTTCGTTCGGGAAGTGCTGATGCAAAGCCGGGCTCTCTTCGACTCCTTGAAAATCGAGATAATCACCGAATATCCGGAAGATTTGACATGGTACTTCGACGAGGATTTGGTCAATGGAGTCGTCAACCATGCGCTTAACAATGCCTCGCTTTACACAAAGGGCAAAATCAAACTGATAATCCGCAAAATCGATAAGCTTCTGGAAATTCGCGTAGAAGACAATGGCAAAGGCTACCCTCCCGCCATGTTGGCGCAAGGCGCATCGCTTGCGCGCGGCGTCAGCTTCGCAACCGGCAGCACCGGCCTGGGCCTGTATTTCTCCGCCGTCGTCGCCAGCATGCACAAAAACCGCGGCAGAACCGGCGGAATGGCGCTGGAGAATGGCGGTACCTGGAACGGCGGGTGTTTCGTTATGAGGCTGCCTTAATTCTAAATACAGGATGACAAGCAATGGCAACGAATGCGCCAAGCCCATGGGCAGAAAAAAGCTATCTCATCATCGACGATTTTCCCAGCATGCGCCAGATGCTGCGCGACATGCTGCGCAGCATTAACGCCAAGAAGGTTGAGCAGGCATCGAACGGCGCAGAAGCGATAGACATCCTGAAAAAATCGAAGTTTGATGTCGTGCTGTGCGATTTCAACATGGGCGTCGGCCGTTCCGGCCAGCAAGTCCTCGAAGAAGCGAAAATTAATGACTATGTCAGCCCGGCCTGCATCTGGTTCATGGTCACTTCCGAGAAGTCCGCCGAGTTTGTAATGGGCGCAGCCGAACATCAGCCTGACGATTATCTTCTGAAGCCGCTAACCGAAAGTTTTCTGATCAACCGGCTTAACCGGGCCTGGGGCAGGAAACAGATATTCAAACACATCGACATCGCCTACGCAGCCAGGGATTATCTGAAAGCCATCAAGTTATGCGATGAATATATCGCCAAGGAACCGATCCACACGACCGAACTGTTGCGCATGAAGGCGCGGCTGTTGCTCAAATGCGGAGAGACGGCCCAAGCGCGCTCCATATTTGAAAAAATTCTTGAAGACCGCGATGTGGTATGGGCAATGACCGGTCTCGCCAAAATCCATATCGAGGACGGCGAATACGAATCGGCGCAGGCGATGCTCGAAAATGTCATCAAGGAAAACCCCTATTGCATCGAAGCCTACGACTTGCTGGCGCTGGCGATACAAAAACAGAACAAACTCGAAGAAGCGGAAAAAATCCTTATCGATGTAGCCAAACTTTCACCCAATTCGGCCATCCGCCAGAAAAACCTGGGCGAAATAGCGATGAAACTCGGCAACACGGAGACTGCCGAAAAAGCGTTTCGCAAGTGCATCACGGTTGGGGAACATTCGGTGAGTAAAACCCCGGATGCCTACTTCGGTTTAGCTCGTATCTGCGGAGCCAAGAAAAATGATAAAGAGGCGCTGCAAGTGCTTACTGCGGTACAAAAGATGTTTAACAACGACACCGTCAAGCTGCGCGCCAAAATCACCGAGGGGCTTGCCTACCACGAGAGCGGCCAGTGGGTTAAAGCGCGGCAATCCGCAGATGCCCTGGGCCAGATGCTTCATTCGACCAAGGACAGACCCGATGCCCAGATTTGCCTGGATATGGCAGAACTCCTGTTCGCCACCGGCAACAAGGAAGCTCCTATCGAGTTGTTGCAGGACGTAGTGAAGAACAACAACGAAAATCTGTCACTGCTTGCGGATGTGCAGAGAATCTTCGATAAGGCGCATCTGAATGAAAAAGGCGCCGAAATGGTGGAAAGCTGGTGCAATGAGGCACAGGACACTATGAACAAAGGCGTGTTGCTGTGGAAAGAAGGCAAGTTGGCGGAAGCTGTGGAATGGATGCGCAACGCCAAGCAGTCATTGCCCTCGAACGCGCGCATCCTGCTCAATTTCACCCATGTGCTGATCGATTACATACAGAAAAATGGCATTGACCCAGTTCTCCTCGAGGAAGCGCGCTCGGTGCTCCTACAAGCCGAAAACCTCAATCATGACAAGAAGCGTTTTGCGCAACTGATGGGGTCGCTGGAAGCCCTCCGCTCCTCCGTTGCAGAAGCCTAAGCGAATACACCCACGATATTCGTCAAGTCGCTACATTGCAGCGCCGTAGCGCGCCGGAAACCAGGCGATCTGAAGACACTATCGCCCGTTTATGGATGCCGCGGCCGATTTCGCCGCCGGGATCGCGCGCCACTACCTCGAACACGTAGACTTTGCCTTCCATGCCCGTGAGTTTTGCCTCGGCGGTGACTTTTACGCCAATCGGCGTGGCGGCGGTATGGGTGACATCGATACTGAGGCCAACGGATAACTCGTCGCCTTTGAGCAGGGGATGCAGCGCTCTGGAACCAGCCAGTTCCATCAACCCGATCATGCGGGCGGTTGCGTAAACAGGGGGGAAGCCATCCTTGGTTTGTTGGTTGAAGATCAGCGCAAGGTCGTTGCCCGTGACGGTCTGTTCCGCGAATCCGGTTGTTCCGATGTTGATGCTCACCAATTTCTCCTTGAAAAAACCGCCTTCAAGCGGCGGTTTGCGGATTGTAAGGCAGGCGAGGGGATTATCAAATCGATGGCATGGCCTGGACAGGGCAATCGCATGAATGCAAAAAACATGCCCCCTCTCCCCGGCCCTCTCCCCCAACAAGTTGGTGGAGAGGGGGGAATTCTCAATCTGCTGTCATTCATGCGATTGCCCTGATGGGCTGGATCAGAGCGTTCCGCCATGCTTCCAACTTTTTCTCGAACGCCAACGTATAAGCCGGACTGGTGGAAGGTAGCACGAGAGTTTCGTAACCCAGTGCGCCTAGTGCCTGGAGATGTTTTCCTGCGGTCTGCCCATTGAAGCAGACGCGGACGAGGCGCGGCGCGAGTTTCCTGAGCCTGCTGAAATCGTTCGACACGGCATTGCGGATGGCGCTGTCAAGGCTACCGGAACGTTCGCAATGACCATAGACGTCCCATACGGCAATCCCCGCCTGGCGCAATGCCGCCTGCTTGGCGGCATAGTCCATGTCGATCAGCGGTTGTTCCAGCACCGCCGCGAGGATGCGCCAGAACTGGTTCTGCTTGTGAGCGTAATAATGCTTCGCGGCGAGCGAGGCTTCGGACGGGAAGGAGCCGAGGATCAGCGTCCGGGCATTGGCGTCGATGATCGGCGGCAGGCCGTGGAGCATCGTGTCTGCCGCCGTCATCTCTTTACGGCATGACGATGCCGGAAGCCGATCCGCCACCCATCTCCAGCATCAACTGATTGATGCGGCGCACGAAGCCGGCCGGGTCGTCGAGTTGGCCGCCTTCGGCGAGCATCGCCTGGTCGAACAGCACAGCGCTCCAGTCGTCGAAACGCTTGTCTTCGTATTTGAGACGCAACACGACAGGATGTTTCGGGTTGATTTCCAGGATCGGCTTGCTGTCTGGCGCTTTCTGCCCGGCGGCCTTGAGAATGCGCGCCAGGTTGCCGCCGATGTCATCCTCGTCGGCTACCAGGCAGGCCGGTGATTCGGTCAGACGATGCGTCACGCGCACCTCTTTGACGCGTTCGCCGAGGCTGGCCTTGATCTTGTCGGTGAGATCCTTGAACTCGCCGGCTTCCTTCTCCTGTTCCTGCTTCTCCGCCTCGTCTTCGAGCTTGCCGAGATCCAGTCCGCCCCTCGCCACCGATTGCAATTCCTTGCCATTGAATTCGGTGAGATGACCAATTACCCATTCGTCGACGCGATCCGAGAACAGCAATACCTCGATACCCTTCTTGCGGAACACTTCCAGATGCGGGCTATTCTTGGCGGCGTTGAAGGATTCGGCGGCGACGTAGTAAATCTTGTCCTGCCCTTCCTTCATGCGCGACATGTAGTCGGCCAGCGTGACAGTTTCCTGGTCGGTGTCGTTATGTGTCGAGGCGAAGCGCAGCAACCCGGCGATCTTGTCCTTGTTGGCATGATCCTCGCCGATGCCTTCCTTGAGGACGCGGCCGAACGCCTGCCAGAACTGAGTGTATTTTTCCTTCTGGTTTTCCGCCAGGTCTTCCAGCAGGCCCAGCACCTTCTTGGTGCAACCGGCGCGGATGGCCTCGATGTCCTTGCTCTCCTGAAGGATTTCACGAGAAACATTCAGCGGCAGATCGTTGCTATCCACCACGCCGCGCACGAAGCGCAGATAGGTCGGCATCAGCTTCTCGGCGTCGTCCATGATGAACACGCGCCGGATGTACAGCTTGATGCCGTGGCGGGCATTGCGATCCCACAGGTCGAACGGCGCGCGCGCCGGCACGTAGAGCAACTGTGTGTATTCCTGGCGGCCTTCGACGCGGGCATGGGTGTAGGCCAGCGGCGGCTCGAAGTCGTGGCCGACGTGCTTGTAGAACTCGTGGTACTGCTCCTCGGTGATCTCCGACTTGGGCCGCGCCCACAAGGCGCTGGCCTGGTTGATTTTCTCGTCCTCGGCGGTGATGACCTGCTCTTTCTTCTCCTGGTTCCACTCTTCCTTCTTCATGAAAATGGGCTGAATGATGTGGTCGGAGTACTTGTGGATGATCGAGCGCAGCTTCCAGCCATTGAGCAGATCGTCCTGATCGCTGCGCAGGTGCAGGGTGATCTCGGTGCCACGCGTTGCTTTTTCGACCATTTCAACGGAGAACATGCCGCCGCCGTCATCGACCATGTCGCTTTCCCACTTCACGCCCTGGTTCGCCTGCTCGCCTGCGCGGCGGGTCAACACCGTTACCTTGTCGGCGACGATGAACGAGGAATAGAAGCCGACGCCGAACTGGCCGATCAGCGTGGCATCCTTCTTCTGGTCGCCGGAGAGCCGGGAGAAGAACTCGCGCGTGCCGGATTTGGCGATGGTGCCGAGGTTGGCGATCACTTCGTCGCGGCTCATGCCGATGCCGTTGTCGGTCACGGTCAGGGTACGCGCTTCCTTGTCGTAGCTGACATTGATTTTCAGGTCGGGATCGTTCTCGAACAACGCGCTGTTGTTGAGCGCCTCGAAGCGCAACTTGTCGCAGGCATCGGAAGCGTTGGAAATCAATTCGCGCAGAAATATCTCGCGGTTGCTGTAAAGCGAGTGAATCATCAACTGCAACAGTTGCTTCACCTCGGCTTGAAAGCCCAGGGTTTCACGGGCGGCGGCAGTGTTCGGTTCGGTCATCATTGGCTCCAGACAGACATTGTGAATAAGAAGTGGTAAGAATCGAGACTGCGAACGCAAATGGGGGCTATTGCGCCGATTTCAAGGGCTGCATTGCCGGAACTAATCAGACGTAGCGAATTTCGACGATCTCGATTTCGCGCAGCCCCGCCGGGCTCTGGAAGCGCACCAGATCACCTTCGCGCGTCTTCATCAGCGCTCGCGCCAACGGCGAGATCCAGCTGATGCGCCCGTTGCTGGCATCGGCCTCGTCGACGCCGACGATTTGATAGGTAGCCTCGACATTTTCGGTATCGCAAATGGTCACGGTGGCGCCGAAAAAAACCTGCTCGATGTTTTCCTGCTTGGCAGGATCGACCACCACGGCGGACTCCAACCGCTTCATCAGGTAGCGGATGCGCTTGTCGATTTCGCGCAAGCGCTTCTTGCCGTAGATGTAGTCGCCGTTCTCGGAACGGTCGCCGTTGCCGGCAGCCCATGCCACTACCTTCACCAGTTCCGGCCGCTCGGTCTTGACCAGATGTTCCAGTTCGGCCTGCAACCGGCCATAGCCGGTTTGGGTCATGTAGTTCCGGGTACCCGGCGGCAGCGACGGCGCGCCCTGCGGCGTGTCCTCGTCGCTATCGGGGTTATCGTTTTCCTTGGTGAACGCCTTGTTCATCGCATGACGGTCTCGATTGCTAGTAACCGGATTATACAAACTGTTCAGTGACGGCTGGCGCGGCAGCCGGTTAATTATCCCTCCTGTCCGCTGGTAGAATCGGAGCGGTTGATCCGATGATTACTGGACATATGATATGCGACGCCCCTTGACCATAAATGCCTTGCTGTTCGACCTTGGCGGAGTGGTGATCGATATCGACTTCGACCGGGTTTTCTTATCCTGGGCTGTCGCTTCTGGCGTTCCGCAGGAAACGATTGCTGCGCGCTTTAGTTTCGATTTGGCCTATCTCGCGCATGAGCGAGGCGAAATCGAGGCTTCCGCATACTTCGATTCGTTGCGCAACTCCCTGGGGATAAACATTTCCGACGAACAATTCGCCGCAGGCTGGAACGCGGTTTTTGTTGGCGAAATGCCCAACATACGCAGCGTTATCGAACAGGCCGCAAAAACCTGCCCCCTGTACCTGTTTTCGAATACCAACCAGATCCACAAGCAATACTGGTCAGAAAAATATTGCGAGACGCTGCGTCCGTTCCGCGAACTGTTCGCCTCGTCCGAGTTGAAACAACGCAAGCCCAGCACGGAGGCCTTTCATGCGGTCGCCCGGCGCATTGGCGTGGCGCCATCGCAGATTGCGTTTTTCGACGATTTGGCGGAGAACGTAGAGGGAGCGCGGGTTGCCGGTTTGAATGCGTTCCATGTGCGGTCTGCTAGCGAGACCGCATCAATACTCAGGGACAGGCTGGGCATTGATTGCGCCATTTGATTACGGCGCCAGGCAATCTTCTGACGCCTACGCCGATTGCTTGATTGCCAGTATCGCCTGGTTGCGCAAGGTCTTGAGCAGCGAGAGTTCTCTGTCGGAGATGACGATCTGCTTCGCCTCGTCCTTGTCGCAGTAGATCAACGCCACCGGCTTGCTCTTGATCACCAGCGGAAACAGCACGAAAGTCTCGGCCGGAACGCTCATGCGGTACCAGTCGGGGATGCGGTCCATGATTTTGGTATCGTTGATGTCGTTAATGATGACATCAACCCCCTTGTCGGTCGATGCGCGGAATACATCCGGCGCAAAGCCGAGCGGGAAGCGGAACTTGCGCACGATCTCGTTGGTGCCCGGACCGAAGCCGAAACGCGCGACCATGTGGTTGCTCTTCGGATCGCGCAGGCAGAGCAGCACGCGCTTGAACCCCATGGCCCGGTACATGGTTTCGAGCACGATGCGCAGCACGTCGTTGAGCGCGAAATCTTCCACTAGCGTGTTGCTGATATCCTGAATTCCTGCCGCCATGATGGATTGGGCATCCACAGACTGATCGGCAGCATCATTTGGGTTAGCGGAATCGTCGTGCCTGTCTCCCGGTCTTTTTTCATTTTCAAGCTTGGTCATTCCGTCAATCGATGATCCTTCCAGCACCGTATCGCCCAGGTCGGAATCGGGTCCGCTGATTTTGCGGTATTCACCGGATCCACTGTCGATCATGCCGGCCCATACCTTGACCTGACGCGCAAACGGACTCTGCTTGAGATTGACGTGCAGGACCGAAGCGACTTCTGACAGTTTTTCGAAAGACTTTTCCAGCGTAACCTTCATCTGTTCATCGGAGAACGGCACGCAACCGGAAAAACGAGCGCTGACCCGCATCATTGCCTTGTGCCTGTCCTCGGACGGCGAATCCGCGATGGCATCCGACAGTTCGTTGGAGAAACCTGCTATCACTCGCAATGATTCCTCGCGCGAGGTGGGTTTCTTTATGTTGCCCTGCGGCAAGCGGCGCATGCAGTTCACAATGGCCGGCGGGAAGCCCCAATGATGCGCGATGCCGATGCCGAGTTCCTCGAAGGTAATGCCGAGCACCTGGGTAACGGCGGCATCCTCGGTGCAGTTTTTCTGCTGCATCAGCATGCGAACCTGTTCCACTTCCTCGGGGAAATAGTATTGCGCCAGCAGGCGGCCCAGGTTGTAGAACAGCGCGCAGATGAAGACTTCCTCGGCATCGCGCGGCAGCAGCTTCTGTCCAATGTCGCGCGCCAGAATGCCGGAGAGATTGGCGCGCAAGAAAGCTTCCTTGAGCTTGCCGGCGTGCCCCTTGTTCTGCAGGTGCTCGAACATCAGCACGGTAATGGCGAGGTTGCGGATGGCATCGAAGCCAAGCACCGTCACCGCGCGCGAAACGGTGCTGATGCTGCCGCCGCCGACCTGCCGGTAATAGGCCGAATTTACCAGGCGCAGCACCTTGTTGGTCAGCGCAAAGTCCCTGAGGATGGTGTAGGAGAGCTTGTTGACGCTTTCCCTGTCGGATTCGGTAAGCTTGTTGATTGCCGAAACGGAATCCGAAAGCGCGGGGAAGTCCGACTTGTGACGCATCCGTCGCAGCAGGAAGTCGAGCGTGCTCTGCTGCGCGCCATCTCCGGCGCCTTCGGTTGTCGGCGCGGCAACGGCATCAAGATAATTCGTCAGCGCCTGCTGCATCAGCTTTGCGTTTTCATAGCGCAACTCAGGATCGATCGACACCGCGGTTAGGATAATGCTGCCGAGGCGATCGTCGATATTGGCTTCCGGCGGAATCTCTATCGGCTTGTTGACAATCTGGAACAGCATCTGCTGGATGCTGTTGGCTTGCACCGCGCGGCGGCCGGTCAGCATTTCCAGCATGATCAGGCCGACGGCAAACAGGTCGGTGCGTTCGCTGATGGTGCGGTTCTCGATGTATTCTGGCGCCATATAGGCTGGCGTGCCCATCAGTTCTTCCGCCTGCGCTTCCTTGTGATCGGTGACGCGCACGGCGATGCCGAAATCCATGACGCGCGGCGAGCCGTTGGCATCCATCAGAATATTGGAAGGTTTCAGATCGCGATGGATAATGCCTTGCGAATGGGCATGAGCCAAGGCGCCGAGCACGGCGACCGTCATCTCGGCTGCGCGCACCGGCGACAACGGCTGCTCTCTCAGCAATTCGGTAAGATTGCCGCCATCGACGTATTCGAAAATGAGATAAGGATCGCCCTTTTCCTCGCCGGCCTCGAAAATCGGCACGATATTGGAGTGGCGCAGCTTGCTCACTGTGCGCGCTTCGGCCAGCAGCAACTGGTTCAGTTGCGGATCGGCCTCGGCAAAATGAAGCGTCTTGATCGCGACCTCGCGTTGCAAATGCGGGTCGTGACCAAGATAGACGATGCTCTGCGCCCCCCGGCCAAGTTCGCGCAAAACTTCAAAGCGTCCAATGTTTTGTGGCATGCTTTAATTCTAGCCTAATGGCTTAAGGTATTGCTATTGTTACGAACTCACGTCAGGAAAAAAGTGGACGTATTTGATTCTATAGCGTAATAAGACAATATCTTTGGATTATTGAATAACTGATAAATGACTGACAAAACCCACGTCATAGATGGTCGCCCCTATTTTGCCAAGCATTCAATTGATGATGATAAGAAGGTGAAGATTGCGGCCATAGATCCGGACTTTGATCGAGGCCACAAGCCTCTG
>Ga0074195_1000937_pt1 | contig 47308 bp, 39 predicted proteins | sample EPASupsiteHSE623_FD_64525 | JGI IMG/M metagenome (GOLD analysis project Ga0074195, IMG submission 64525) | Bioremediated contaminated groundwater from EPA Superfund site, New Mexico - Sample HSE6-23 | ecosystem: Environmental > Aquatic > Deep subsurface > Groundwater > Contaminated ...
AACCGGGGTGCCACATTAGTCGTTTCATTTGACGGTGTTGGTATGAGATAGATCTCTACCGAGTAGTTTACAGTTCGGAATTCGTGATTGCCGATGCCAACATACATCGGATACGAACGATCCGTGATGACGACTCCGGGATATGAATCAGCGGTCCGGTTTTCTCCCAAGATAAAAAATTCCGAGAATTTTTCACCGGGTTTTGGCAGGGTCATTACCAGAGCCACTGAAAGAACAACCATTAAAATTGCAAAAATACTTACAAAAAAGAGAATCCGGTCTTTTTTTGATCCATTCCGCAGGGCCCATTCTCTCTTTATTGTCTGCCGGATTTCCGGTACGGGAAGCGTATACCGGGATTCCGGAGAGGTTTTAATCAGGCGGATTCCCGCAATGAGAACAAGGACAACAATTACCAACGTGAGGGAAATAATCAGAGAATCCAGTCGTATCCCCCAAGGGGTGAAGTTCAGACACAGGCCGATTAACGGGGTAATAACGATGCTGGTCCCGATCGAAAGGACAATCCGTTCAATGGTATCGATATCGGATGAATCGGGAAATAGTACGGCCAGCAGCACATATCCCGGAACGAACAGAATCAGCGGAAGTGCCAGAAATAACCGGAGAAATGACTCGTTGATCACGGGGGTATAGATACTTAAGATACAAAAGACCATCCAGACCAGAACAATTTTCATATCCCGTGGCAAACCGGATTTGCCTGTAGTGGCAGACAGGGGAGTTTTTTCCTGATCTGGGGGTATTGGCTGCATTACAGTGAGATATATGTAGGGATTATTTTTATAGGTTCAGTATTTTGCATTGAGGGCCAACGATTAGTCACGTATCGAAAGTCAGAATTATTTACCGGACATTCACAGAGATATTGCCCAATCGACAACCCGGTTCCAGAGTTTATCTCCCACCATACGATCGTTCAAATTTTAATCAGGATTTTTAATACGAATTGTGGTCCCATAAAAAGAAAGGTACCAAATCGGAGATCTGATGTGTGAGTGATACCATTAATTGTTACTTCGATGCAAATTATTGATAATACCATAATAACCCGTATAAAAAACCGTATCGGTGACGTGCCTTGAAGATCCTCCGTGTTGTCAGTGACCTGTATCCATCCGTTGTGGGGGGGATCGGGATTCATGCACACCGGATGTCAACAGAACAGGCGCGACGGGGTCATGAGGTAACCGTTCTGACGCTGAACCAGAAAAAATTACCGGAAACGGAATTTGTCGATGGATACCAAGTTTTCAGATTCCCCAGTTATTTTACGATGTGCGGGAATTCATTTGCACCAGGGTTAATTTTTGAAATAATGAGGAGACGAAAATCTGTTGATATTATTCACGCCCATTCACACCTGTTTTTTTCAACAAACGTGTGTGTGCTTGCACGACTTCTCCATTCAGCTCCACTCGTAATCACAAATCACGGACTCATATCTGCGAGTGCACCGTCGTGGCTGAATACATTGTATAAACACATCATTTCAAGAATGACGTTTCATATTGCTGACCATATTATCTGTTATACTGATATCGAGAAAGAAAATATTGAAACACTGGGGATTGATCCAAAAAAAATTTCCGTTATTCACAATGGTGTTGACACCACTCTTTTTACCCCCAGGGATTCTGAAAAAAAATCATACAACAAACAGATTCTCTGGGTGGGGCGTTTTGTTACCGGAAAAGGTGTTGATTATCTCATCGATGCATTTTCCCAGGTTCAAAAAATGATACCCGAAACCCATCTGGTTCTTGTCGGGGAAGGCCCGGAAAAAAAAGCAATTGAATTCAGAATCCAAAATCTAAATCTTCAATCATCCGTGACCATTATCGATTATCTGGACAATGCAGAACTTCCCGAGGTCTACAAGAATTCTGACATATTTGTATTGCCAAGTCTCATGGAGGGGGTTCCAAGAACCATTCTTGAAGCAATGTCTTGTGGCATCCCGGTTGTGACTACAAATCTCCCGCATCTCGTGGAAATTATTGAGGGTGCCGGATTAGTTGTTCCTCCAAAAGAGCCTGCATTGCTTTCTGATGCTATACTTACGCTTCTGGAGGATTCGTCACTTGCAAAAAAGATGGATCAACGTGGAAGGGAGAAGATTGAACAGGAATATTCATGGGAAGATACGGTTGGAAAGACACTTGAATTGTATGAGGTGGTAATGGATAGTCGTATTTAATTCCAAGCGATTTCTTATTAGTTATGGAGGATATTGGCTATCGGATAATTGTAAATTGCAAAGAAAGGCAAATTTCCATTCTAAAAAGTTACTTTTGAATTTTAAATATGTAAAAATTATTCATGCCATAAACGAATCTTCGATGAAGAGATAGATAAAATCCTTCTTCTAAACACATCTGGATCAGATCCCGCGTCCAGATCCCACCAACTTCCCCCTCAATCATGCCGCCCCGCCCCTTATCCTCACTATACCACCAGATCGAATGTCCGATTCCACCAAGAACCGGGTCGATCATAGTAATTATCAACTGGCCATCTGGTTTGATCACACGACGGACTTCGTGTAACACGGCGTTCCGGTTTGGGATGTGATTTAATGATGCAATAATAGTCACTGTATCAAAAGATTGATTCGGAAATGGCAATTGGGATGTGTCCTCGACAATTAATGCGCCACCACCCCAATCAAAAACATCTATACCGATTCCATTGCCATGTCGCTTAACTAACGTATTTGGTCCTGCACCAATATCCAGAAAATATCCATGGATGTGAGGAATGACGGTATTTATGCGTTCATCTTCAAGAGTTGTCCAGCCCCAACGCTGTAACCATTTTTGATCAAAAAGAACAAGTCGGAAAGGAATGCCCACGAAATCCCATATTGATTGAATTATTGATTTATTTGATATTGGATTTTTAATTGAAGTAATATTTAAAGACATTTCGGGTTACTCCTCAACAGTCAGAGAGCGGTTTATTCAAACATATAAGGGACATATGATTCATTGGATGTTTTGATATTGGTATAATTCCTTTTCAACCAATTTTTTTAACAAAAGTCAAATTACTCCTTTGAATCACATCCTAGTTTTATCGTAAAGGGATTTTGTAGCCCCACATTAGAATGGTAATACCCATACAAATAAAAATTATCCCAGATATTTTTTGCAGCGTCAATTCCTCTTTCAAGAGATAACTTGCAAAAATTGCCATAATTATATAACTGAAGCTTATTAGAGGATAGACCAATGATAACTCAATATCTTGAGAGAGAACATATAACCATAGACACATTCCTACTATAAAAAAAAATATCGATGCAATAAAAAATTTTGAAAAAATCAATGGGACAATATCAAAAGAAGAAAGTGTGTTTATGTTAAATTTATAAGCAGATTCATTAAAAGTGAGTTTTAAAAAAATCTGTCCAAATACAAGACACAATGATACTATCAACATTAATGCTATAATCATTATCATTTTGCGGTCCTTTTTTGATTGAATGCAGTTCAAATTTACAATCATTGGACACTCAGGATATATTTTTCCCACCACAAACTCAAGGTCATTAATCCCCAGATCTGGTAGCCGTTATCCTTTCTGCCGGATAAATTGTCAGAGATTAATTTGTTGGTGAAAGCACTTCTGAAATATCCCATTTCTTTTATCCGCTCATCGGATAATACTTGATATACGTAATCATTCAGATACGTCTTAATCCATAATCCTACTGGCAGATTGAACCCCTGTTTTTTCTGATGGATAATCTTTCCTGGCAGATTGTTCCTGACAATGCGTTTCAAAAGATATTTTTTCGTTGTAAAGTTTTTTAATTTCAAGGATGACGGCACAGTAGCCATATATTCTACAAGTTCATGATCCAGAAACGGCACACGGACTTCCAATGAGTGCGCCATACTCATACGATCCACTTTCACCAGCATATCATTCGGAAGGTAAAACCGCGTATCGGCATAAAGCAGCCGGTCAATGGGATTATTTGCGTTAGTTTTCAAGAAATATTTCCTATATGTCTGTTCATAAGTGTCCAGCCCGACAGTTTTTTCACGAACGGTATCGGTATACATTTCCTGTTTTTCTTTCTCATCAAATATGATACGCCAGTAATAATGCGCCTTTTCCGGTTCAAATTCTGCGCCGCGAACAAATCGTTTTGCCCGATAATCAAAGCTGATTTTTTTATCCGATACAGGTAGATTATTTACGATAGGGATAACTACTTTTTCTCTCAAGATCCTTGGAATCGTTTGATAGGTTTTTACCGCATAATATGCGGGATACGTTTCATAACCGGCAAAAATCTCATCTGCACCATCACCACATAATGCCATTTTTACATGTTGGGAAGCAAGTTCAGACAAATAGTACATCGGCACCATGGATGCATCAGCAAGTGGTTCTTCAGCATGCCATACCAGTTCCGGCAATATTTTTTCAAGATGCTCAGGTTTGATCACCTGTTCATAATGCTCTGTCCCGCAGTGGTCCGCTACAATTTGCGCCTTGTGCAGCTCATTATAAGATTCTTCCTCAAAGCCAATTGAAAATGTTTTTACTGGTTTTTTGAGGATCCTTGACATGTAATAGGTAACGGTACTGGAATCAAGACCCCCGCTTAAAAAAACTCCAAATGGAACATCACTCACCAGCATCCGTTCAATAGATCTTTCAAGGATTTGATCAAGAGTGTCTTCATAGTAATGAAGTGGCTTTTTCTGAGAGTTGGTAAAACGGAGATCCCAGTATTCCCTGATATCAATTCCCTCCATTGTCACCAGCATATATTGGCCGGGCATGAGCTGATAGATACCCTCAAAGAGCGTTAAAGGTGCAGGGACATAATTCAAGGATAAAAAATGATGAAGAACTTCAAGATTTACATTATGGGGCACGCTGGGATCACAAAGAATACATTTGATTTCAGATCCAAACAGCAGTTTGTTTTCATCTCTGTAATAATATAATGGTTTGATCCCAAGCCGATCCCTTGCGAGAAACATTTTTTTGGTTGTACTGTCCCAAATAGCAAAACTGAACATGCCCTTCAGATATTTAAGGCAGTCCAGACCGTATTCTTCATAGATATGAACGATCACTTCGGTATCTGTATCGGTGTTAAACCGGTGACCCTTTCGGATCAAGGAATCCCGCAATTCCCGGTAATTATAAATTTCTCCGTTGTAGGTTATCCATATTGAACCATCTTCATTTGAAATCGGTTGCCTTCCACGGGGTAAAAGGTCAATAATGCTTAACCTGCGGTGTCCGAGGCCCATATTTTTATCAATATACTGCCCTTCATCATCAGGTCCACGATGAGTAACAGATTCAGTCATCTGTTTCAGAAGGGAACAATCCACATTACTCCCATCAAAACGATAGATGCCTGATATTCCGCACATTATTCAAATCTCTCTTTCCGAAGTTCTGTAATTTGATCAGCCAGCAGACCAAAAAAGAAGAGTAAAATACCCGTCATTATTAAAATCAATGCAGTGCCCACAATCCCCGACCCATGGATAAAATAATATATGCCAATTACAATCCCCCCGATCAGACAAAGGAAACTAACGGGTAAAAAAATCCGTAGCGGGTTAAATAGCATTATTAGTCGTAAAACCAGTAAAATCGTATCAAATCCCGTTTTAACTGTGACGGTACTCTGGCTTTCTACATGTCGTTTTCGTGCGTTAATCGGAATGAATGAGATATTGTATCCGCGATTGATTAACACCAATGTGCTGGTTGTAGAGAAGGAAAAACCGTTTGGACATAAATGAAGATATTTCATAATAATATCTTTCTTAAAAAGACGGAACCCACAAGTGAGATCAGGTATTTTTGTTTTCGATAAATAATTTGCAAGCCAGTTAATCAGCCATTTTCCCGGGGTTCTCCACAATGGACTGTGAAATAATCCGCTACGGACCCCAACAACCATGTCGTTTTCATCTGCAAGCAGCAAAAATTTTGGCAGGTCCGCCGGATCGTGCTGACCATCCGCGTCCATGATTATGATATACGGCGATTTTGCATTCCTAATCCCTGTTTTCAGGGATGCACCATAACCCATATTCTTTTTATGAATGAGGACTGTGGCACCTGCCAATCTGGCAACCTCTGCTGTTTTGTCGGTTGATCCGTCATCTACAACAATAATGGAATCAATATTTTCTCGACAAACAGAGTTAATTTCATTGATTATCGAACCAATTGTTCGTTCTTCATTGTATGCAGGAATTACAATGGTCAATCTGGGTGTCATGGTTTGATTGCAATTATATATGTTTTCAGTAGCATATAGATGGTACATATGGCTAGCAACCTCATTAATTCTTTTTTACAGGTCCTTCAAAAGAAATATTTTTCAATATTATTTTGTTCCGTTTGTTTTCTGATTATTCTCTATTATGGATTAACTATCATCCCGGTTCTATCTCCAGATTCTTTTACCTATCTCAATGCAGGGAAAGCAATAACTGACAACGGAATCATTTGGTTTTTTTCATCGTTTACAATCTCAACTCCGCTTTTTCCGTTACTGATTGCGTTAGTAATTTCTCTTGGGGCGGATCCCCTGACTTCTGCTCATTTTATTACTGTTTTGGCTTTCGCATTCCTCGTATTCCCTATTTTTTATCTTGGAAAAGAGATCGGAAATGAATATGTGGGCTATTGTGCCTGCATCCTTATTGTTACGTCAAGTACAATGTGGCATCTGTCTACAATGGTATGGACAGAAATGCCATTCATTCTATTTTCAGTAATCGCCCTCTTGTGTCTAGTAAAATATATTAAAAATAATCAGTTTTCTTTTCTTATTCTCGGCGGTTTTTTCATTGCTTTGGCGAGTATAGAACGATATGTGGGCATCTTTTTAGTTGTATCATCAGTTGTGTTAATGTTTATTTTTGAAATATACCTCAATAAGCAAAAAATCTGGAGATTCCTGATTTTTCTGTTGATTTCATCAACCCCCTTTTTTTTGGTACTTGTGAGAAATTTTATTACGGGACAAAATTTCTATTATATGTGGAAATCTCAAACACCTCTTTTTACATCGATTTACTATACGATCTATTTTAAAGTCAGAGGTGCATTTCCCAGTTTTGTCAAACCAGACAATTCAGCTTACCTGTTTTTAGCTTTAATTATGTTATTAGCAATTTTACATATTATCATCATTAAAAAAGGCAACATTTCAAAGAAGGCACTTCTTCAGTATTTTTTAGTAACCTCTCCATTATGGGTATATAGTGGATTCTTTATTTTTCTTTTTGAAATTGTGTATTTATCCTGGCAAGGGTTAGGAGAACATGGAAGACTCCAAGTAGTAATTATTCCAGTGATTATTTTATTAGCATTCTCTTTTTTTGTATTTACATATAATAATATTAATAAAAACTATAAAAAATATTATGCTGTGCTTATTATTGCATTATTCTCTGTTACCGCGTTAGGACAGATTGCGATAATTCCACAAACCTATAAAAATCTGCAGGAGGGTTACGGCGATTTTTATTGCGATCCCTGCTGGCGAAACAATCCGGGAATTGAGTGGTTAAAAGAAAATGCCAAAAATGAGCCGGTTTATTCGACTTCAAATGATGGGTACCAAATCTCTTATTATTTGGGAAGAGAAACTATCGGTTTCCCATGTAACGGCAATAATAGCTCATATTGTTCAAATTTATACTCCAACAGGTGTTATCAAGCGAACAATTCAACTATAAAAAATCCCAGTTATATAATAATAGTTGAAGATTACTGTGAAAAGAAATTAGGATACCGGTATAATTCACCGATTATTTCTTTAGGCGATTTCAAGCAGATGGTCAATAATTCAAGTGACTTTACACTTGTCAAACAATATCCAGATACGGCCATCTATCGATACGAAGATAGCTGTGGTATCCCAAAATAAATTCACTCTTGTATTATACTCCCCTTCGCGATAGGTATATTGCACAAAACGGCGAGAACGTACAACCGAAAAAAATTCCAACACTACGGATATAATCAGAATGATACCATTACTGCGTTGAGTGTGTTATGTGTGGGATAGCCGGGTTTAACTGGAATGACCAAAATTTATTAGCCCGTATGATGGATTCAATCCATCACCGCGGGCCTGATGAATCCGGTATATTCATTGATGAATCTGTATCTCTGGGTCACCAGCGGTTGAAAATTATCGATCTTGAATCCGGCCGACAGCCAATCCATAATGAAGATGAAACCATTGTCGTCATCTTCAATGGTGAGATCTATAATCACCGGTCACTTCGAACCGTTCTTGAAAAAAAAGGACACCGGTTTTATACAAATTCAGATACCGAGGTAATTGTCCACGCGTATGAAGAGTACGGAATTGACTGCGTTCATCAGTTCAATGGAATGTTTGCATTCGCCATATACGATGGCACCAAAAAATGCCTTCATCTTGCTCGTGACAGGATTGGCGTGAAACCCCTGTATTATTATTTCGAGGGTAAAAAATTTCTTTTTGCCTCCGAAATCAAGGCCCTCCTCATGGAGTCATCAATTCCCCGTGAAATCAATATTGGCGCCTTCCATGACTACCTGAATTTCCGGTTCGTACCCGGGGAGAATACCCTGATAAAGGGAATTAAAAAAATCCTTCCGGGCCATATTATCTCAATAAAAAACTGCGATCTTTCATCCCACCAGTACTGGGACATTACCGAACACAGGGATAGTGGCTCTGAAGAAGAGCATGTGAACACGTTACGGATGCTTCTCGGCGATGCTGTCCTATCACGGCTTGAGAGTGATGTCCCCCTTGGGGTATTCCTGAGCGGTGGCATAGATTCCGCAAGTATTGTTGCGCTGATGAGCGAACACACGGACGCAATTAAAACATTTTCCGTAGGGTTTGAGTCCCAGGCTGACACAGAATTACCTTATGCAAGAATCGTTGCTGAGGAGTTCAACACAGATCACCACGAATGTTTTGTAACCGACAAACACCTTTCACTCATCCCGAAAATGGTCTGGCATCTGGATGAGCCGGTGGGGGATGCTGCAACGCTACCCACCATGGTCCTTTCGCAGTACGCAAAACAACACGTGACCGTAGTGCTGGCCGGAGAAGGTGGCGATGAGGCCTTCGCTGGCTATGATAATCAGCGGATAATGATGCAGTGCATCCGGTTCAATCCCCTGTACCATCCCCTGAAGAGTGTGATTGCCAGGATCAAAGAATGTACTTCTCCCGGCAGTAATCTCCACAGAGTGCTTGCGACCCTCTCTTCACAAAGCCTGGAACCGCAGTACGCCACCCTTATATCGCTCTTCAGCAAGGATGAACTTCTGGAGATGGGTATACCCGATAATAATCAGGATCTTTCCCGATATTATCCCAAAACACCTATGGATCATTTGAATACGCTCCAGTATTTTGGTCTCAAGACCTGGCTTCCCCATGACTTCTGCATGAAGGCCGACAAGATGACCATGGCATATGGCATCGAAGAACGGGCGCCACTTCTGGATTATAGGCTCATGGAATTTGCCTTTTCCCTTCCCGCTCATGAAAAGATACAAAACGGAACCGGGAAATATATTCTGAAAAAGGCAATGGAACCCCGGTTGCCCCACAGCATAGTATACCGGAAAAAGCACGGGTACAATGCACCGATGGATCAGTGGTTCAAAGGAGATCTGAAAGATGTTCTGGATTTACTCATTGAGGAGCGGGAACATTCCCTGTACGATGCCGGATATGCAGAAAAACTGCTTGCTGATTTCCAGAGGACGGGATCCAATTATAAAATGAATTTCTTGAATGCCCAGAAGTTATGGAGTATTCTGGTGTTTGAGGTGTGGCATAGGATTTTTATTGACGGTGTTGATTACGAGAGGATATATGTGTAATTTAATATTGAGCAGTTGAGGATCCCCATGTGTTGAGATTTTTGGATTAACTATGTGCTGAGCCTTTTACTGAATATTGAATAAACTTGCTCTGTAGAAAAGATTTCATCGAGAGAGATTAGTACGGTAATTGATCAAAAGATCTAAGGTACGGTGTCTCCTTTTTTTGTTATGTCCAGTAACAACAAGGAGACAATTAAGAGATCGTCAGGCCGGTTTATCAGTTTTGTCAAGCATGCATTCTCCCTGGTTCAATCATCACATCTCTCCCGATACTCCAGTAAATATTCGCGGAACGATTACACCCAGCATCAACTCCTGACAATCCTTCTCTTCAAAGAATATCGGAAACAAGATTACCGAACCATTATCTGTGACCTCGAAGAGATGGACCGCATTCGAGAAACTCTGGGACTTTCAACACTCCCTCACTTCACTACACTTCAAAAATTCCTCGGTCGAATCAAACCAATCTACTTCGATATTCTCTTAAAATGTACCCTGAAAATCTTCTATTCTCAAGATGATATAATTCCCATTACTGCCATCGATTCATCCGGATTTACCAGTGGATATTGTAGTCATTATTACTCGGAAAGAACCGGTAAACTCCGTAAACATTTCCTCAAAACTTCAATCGTTGTCGATATCGATCAACAAGTTATCACCGGATTCATGATATCGAAAAGCAGAGTCCATGATTCCCAACATGCATTCCCTCTTCTGAAAAAATGTCATATACTCCATAAATCCGAATGCTACGTCATGGACCGGGGTTATGATTCCGAGAAAATGCACCGGTTTATCCGCGAAACCCTAAACGCAGATTCAATCATTCCAGCCCGCCGTCATAATTTCTCTTCGAATGTCTGGGGAAAATATCGAAAAGAAATGACTGATAATTTCGATGTAGTCCGCTACCGTAAACGCTTCCTGATCGAAACTAAATTCTCCGTTCTCAAAAGGAGATTCGGAGCTGACCTGAAATCTCGGATTTTCCAAATTTAGAAGAAGGAAATCTCATGCAAGATCATTCTCGCTAACCTTGACAGATTCATACAATTTGGTTGGATCTATGTTTTCTACAGAGCAAATAAACTCTAGAAAAATATTTAGATTCGGGTTAAGATTTCTTCGTTTATCTAATGATATTATTTAATAAATAACATCAATAAGAAGTACTGTGTTTATATGAAGAAATTAAAAATACAACCCATTCAAACAAAAGACACCCTTGCATTAAAGAAAAAAACTGCAAATAGTTTCGGGTTTGAATGGACACGATTTCACGAATTGAAGAGCGAGAACGGTTTTTTGGAATTTGTCAGCCCGATCGATAAGGGGTTTTTTAAAAATAAGCGGGTACTTGATGCGGGATGTGGCAATGGGAGCTATGCATACTATGCTGCCTCCTACGGTGCAGAAGTAGTAGCCATTGACTTTAGTGATGCAGTATCCATTGCACAAGAGAATACGAAGAATATGGACGTTCAGATAGTGAGGGCGGATATTACCCATCCTCCTTTCAAAGAAGGTACATTTGACTACATTTTTTCGATTGGTGTGTTGCATCATCTTCCCGAACCTGAAACCGGGTTTCACCAACTCGTTCTGTTGTTAAAACCGGGCGGGCTTATTTCAATATGGGTTTATGGAAGGGCGAAACAATGGGCAGCAGTTTATTTTTATGAACCCTTCATTAAGATTACCCATCGTTTACCCCATCGATTGTTGTATTATCTCTGTTATTTACCAGCGACAATAATGGAGATAACAAATTGTGGCTATCTTCTTTTGAAAAGGATCCATTTGAAAAAAATAGCCTCCTTCCTTCCTTTCAAATATTATGCAGATTATCACTTTTCTGTAAAGTTAAATGACGCATTTGATGTATTTGCTACACCGTCAGCGCAATATTATGCTGATGATGAACTATATTCCTGGTTTAAAAAAAATGGTTTAAAAAAAATCTTAATAACTGAAGAGGGAGTGTCAAAGGGATTAAAAGGGTTTGGAGTGCAAAAAATACAGGACAATTCTGATGATTAATGCTTTCAAAACGCTCAAACAATTTATTTGAGGGGATATCTTGAAAATAATGTTGATTTCATTCACAGGCGGGGGTGTTCAGTTAATCTACACTTCAAAAATCGCCAATTCATTAATAGAACGAAATGAAGTCACTGCGATAATCCCATATTTTGGAGATGAAAATTTATTTAATAGTGACATAAAATTGATAAAAATCGATGCTTCAAAAAAAATAATTCGATCTATACTCCTTTCTTTTAATGTTAAAAATTTCTTAAATTTAAGAAAATCAATCTTGAAAGCTCAGCCCGACGTAATTCATTTATTAAGTACCCACCCGTGGAATATCTTTATTTGTCTATTTTTCCATCAATACCCAAAAATTTTTACTTTGCATGATCCGATTTATCACGAAACATCCTCATTGTTAAAAAAATTTATCGAACTTTTTTTTTCCATTAGTGATATAATTGTGAGGACCAAATCCCAACGGTTAATTGTTCACGGTAAAACTTTGAAAATGGTCTGTCTTCATCAAGGAGTTGACGAAGATAGAATTGATATCATTCCCTTAGGACTTCTAATGAAAAATACTAATATGGGTCAATTCATATCTCAAAAAGACCATAAAAATAAATTCACCATCCTATTTTTTGGGAGAATTGAAAAATACAAAGGTATTGAATATTTTATTCAGGCCGCTAATATTATATTAAAAACAAATAAAGATGTAATTTTCTTAATAGTTGGAAGTGGAGATTTCTCGAAATATAAAAATCTTATTCAGAATACAAATAATATTAAGGTCGTCAATAGATATATCCCTGATGGAGAAATTGGATATTATTTTGAAACCGCAGATGTTATCGTATTACCATATATATCTGGAAGTCAGTCTGGAGTAATACCAGTTGCATATTCATTTAAAAAACCTGTAATTGTAACAAATGTGGGATCAATTCCTGAAATGGTTGATGATAATAAAACGGGATTAATTATTCCACCCTGTGATGTTAATTTATTAGTTGGGGCAATTACAAAATTATTAAACGATGATGATTTAAGAATGAAAATGGGTGAAAATGCACATAATAAGCTAATAAATGAAATGTCATGGGAAAATATTGCTAAAAAACATATAGATTCCTATCTCAAAGCGATTAACAATGGAATTAACTAATTCTGGACGGTATGATTATTATGATGTGCTCCACAAATGTCCAAATGGAATGAAAACAAGAAAATGAGAAAAGCGTAAAATTTCAACTTCAAATGGTTCATTTTTTGAGCGTGGTATAAATGGGTAGGATCGATCAAGAGCCAATTAAAGTATGTTTACTTCACAACCAGGTTACCCCATACCGGTTGCCAATTTTTAATGAAATTGGAAAAAAATGCAACTTGCATGTAATTTTTTGTCAGACAGTATCACAGGATCGGTTATGGGCAGCCTCATCAGAGGGTTTTTCATTTTCCTCTACAGTGTTAAAATATATTAAAATTGGACCATTTATTATAAATTACACACTTCCCTCTTTTTTACTGCAGCATTCATTTGATATATACATTATAGGAGAGAATCCCCAGAATATATTTTCCGAATTTTTCATATGCATCTTCACTAAACTCCAGAAAAAAAAGGTTGTCATTTGGTCCGAAGCAATTTCAATTTCAATTTTATTACAACGTTACAAACAAAGGCCGGTTAAAAGGTTCATTGAGTTGCTTGATGATATCTTCTCCTCATTTTACAGACGATTTTTGTACAAATTTGCTGATGCGTTCATTGCCTACAGTAAAAGGGCTAAATTGTATCTTATGGGAAAAGGTGTTAAAGAGGGAAAAATTTTTTCTGGAGGTCAATGTTATCCGATCCTTCGGGGAGAGCCAATTTTATTTAAAGATTTTCAAATTCCAAAATGTAAAGGGAAAAAAATGGTCCTGTACCTAGGATATCTGAGGTACGAAAAAGGGATCGATATTCTTATTCAAGCATTTCAAAAGTTGTGTAGAACGGATTCTATATTGGTTATTGCAGGAGATGGCCCTGAATTTAACCGATTAAAAAAGGTATCCCATGAAGAGGATTTTATTATTTTTACCGGCTATGTTAACGATACAACTAAGGAACAGTTATATTCAAACGCCGACATTTTTGTACTTCCCACATTTCATGACCCATGGGGTCTCACTGTAAATGAGGCCATGTCATATGGTTTACCGGTTATTGTAACTTCTGCTGCTTCATGTTCAGATTACCTGATTCAAGGAAATGGGATAATTACATCTCCTGGAAGTATTGATGAACTAGCACAAGCCATTGAATATCTGCTTGATAATAAAGAAGTGAGAAAAACAATGGGTGTTCATTCCCTTCAGGTTATTTTAGAATATGATGTGAGTGCAGGAACAAAGCCATTTCTAGATGTTATCAATAGAGTTTTTTCACATTAATAGGATACAAGATATAGGCCAACTATAATGAGGATGATATGACTCTCAATTCTGATATGCACCAGAAACGACTACGAATCGGCATACTCACCGTTCCGCTAATTAAAGAAAGTATTCCCTCCCTTAAAAACCTTATATCCGTTACAAATTTCTGCTCCGATACGATTACTCTTATTACTGGAAATGAAGGATCGTATTTTTTTAATGATACTCATGTTCAATGCTACAGTGTCAACATAAAATACCATCGTCATTTGGTCCAAAAATGTTTGTTTTTTTTCTATGTCCAGATTATTCAGGCATTTTACCTTTTACAAACTTCAAAAAATGTGGATATCTGGATCTTTTTTTTAGGAGAGGAAAGACAGATATTACCACTAATTGTCGCGAAATGTCTTGGCAAAAAGGTAATTATCAGTTCATCCGGATCTTCACGACAATGTGCACAATTTTCGAATGATCCTTTTTTATATTATATATGGGGTCTCTCAAAAATCACGTATATTTTAGCAGATTGTTTGATTTTATATTCAAACCGGTTTATTGACGATTTAAATTTACACGGGTTAAAAGAAAAAATCTTCATTTCACATACTAGTTTTACCGATATAAATAAATTTAATTTAAAGACCCCGTTGCCCGAAAGAGAAAAAATTGTTGGGTACCTTGGTAGATTAAGCCCAGAGAAGGGGATAGTAAATTTTATTCATTCAATTCCGGAAATTCTCAAAATAATTCCGGATGTTCAAGTTCATATTGCGGGAGTGGGCACCTTAAAAAATGAGTTATCGGAATATATTGATGATCACCATATTAGCGACCGTGTACATTTTCTGGGATGGGTCGATGACGATGAGTTACCCATTTTCCTGAACAAAATACAATTATTGATTATCCCCTCATATACCGAAGGTTTACCGGGCGTATTACTCGAATCCATGAGCTGCGGAACTCCCGCCCTTGCAATGCCTGTTGGGGCGATCCCCGATATAATTATTAATGAAAAGAATGGGTTCATTCTAAAAAATAATTCACCGAAAGAAATTAGTAAGGAAATTGTCAACATAATGCAAAATTTTGATCTTTCAGAAATTTCTGATAACGCACAGGATACCATACTACAAAATTTTTCATTCAAACCCATCGCCGAGCGATATTGTAATATTCTTAAAACTCAGTTATTGTGATTATCCATTCAATGGTTTAGGAGACTTCAATGAGATGAGATTCTCCAAGTAAACATCTCCATATGACGATTGGGTATCTAAATGAAAATATGGATGCAAGCTATTCAGTCAATAATAAGTAACAACACTTGTACAGACAACCACATTTTGATATTTATCTGTGCGAGACTATATTCTCACAGATGTTGTTTTGTGCAGAAATAAATTGGGCTATTTAATGAGCTCATTTTGCATTACACCAAGGAAAAAACAAGAAGCAGATATTTATTTACTATAATATCACTTTATTGCAGGTACATAATGAAGATTTCAGATGCTCTGCTAATTAAAAAATATATTGGACGATATAACATTCAATTTGGATTAGTTATAATATTATCAATTATTTGCGCTTTCTTTGAAATTATTAATATTGGGGCGCTTGTCCCTCTCCTGCAACTTCTGGAAAATCCGGAATCCACTGGAGGGATGTACTGGAGTTTTCTTCAAAATTTTTATAAATTAATTGGCATTCCATTAACATTTACTTCATTATTATGCCTTATGATAATTTTATTTTTAATGGGCCAGGTTTTTATATTTATCAAGAAAAAACAACAGATAGTAATTCAGACAAATATCACTTTTGATATAAAAAATAAGATTTTTGAGAAAGCGATCGATGTGGATATTTCATTCCACCACAATGAGAATTCCGGTCAATTTATCAATGCAATAATTCGAGAATCGGAATATGCCGGTACTGCAGTTTTTTCTCTGGCAGAACTAATTACTGATATTCTCTTTATTATTACCTATGCTTTTTTATTACTCTACCTTTCAGTTGAAATTACTGTCATCTGTGTAATTATTTCTGTGACAAGCATAATCTTTGTAAATTTACTTCTTAAAAAATCGTTAAAGTATAGTAAAAAGAATGTTGAAGATAATGTCACACAAAATGATTTTGTTAACGAACGATTTAATATTTTAAGATTGATAAAAAGCTCCTCCACAGAATATCTGGAATACCAGAAAATGAGGGGAATAACCGAAAATTTTCGAGATAATAATGCACAATATTTAATTGCAGGGGCAAAAATCGGAGTTGCTTTTCAAATCACTATATTCATTCTTGCTATCGGAACACTCTATTTTTCAACAATTTTCCTTAAAATGCCCCTTGCCTCATCATTAATCTTCCTTTTTATTCTTGTCAGGATTTCCTCACCACTCCTTGATTTTAATAATCGAAGACACGACCTCGTGAGATTTAGCGAAAGCTATCATAATATCGATCAAATCCTTCATGATTTAGAATCTTCAAAAAAAATCGCAACAGGCACCAAAGAGTTTACAGGTTCTTTGAAGACGATTCAAATTTCCCATATATTTTATTCATATGATCGAGGAAACCCTGTATTGAAAAATATTTCAATCACAATCAACAAAAAAGAATTTGTTGCGTTTGTTGGAGCATCGGGTGGCGGAAAATCCACCTTGGTCGATGTAATAATGCGATTGATCGATCCGGAGAGCGGAGAGGTATCAATCGATAATATTAATCTTAAACAATTTGATCTCCTTTCATATCATTCAAAAATTGGGCTAGTCAGCCAAGAGATTTTAATTTTTAACGATTCCGCATTAAACAACATCTGCTATGGAAGCAAACAATGCTCCTTATCCAAAGCAATAGAGGCAGCTAAAATTGCAAATGCACATGATTTCATTAATGAACTTCCTGCGGGTTATTACTCTATTCTTGGAGAGAGGGGCGTAAAATTATCGGGAGGGCAAAAACAAAGAATAGCACTTGCGCGAGCGATTTATAAAAATCCAGAAATTCTGATTCTTGATGAAGCTACAAGTTCATTGGATTCCGAATCTGAAAAAATTATTCAAGACGCCATAAGTAATATAAAGAAAAAATATACCCTCATAGTCATTGCACATAGATTATCAACAATTGAAAATGCCGATCGGATTTATGTGCTTGAGAAGGGTGAGATTGTCGAAAGCGGAACCCATGAGGAACTCCTTCAAATACAAGGATATTATGCTAAATACAATGGATTTCAACATAAAAAATTGTAACACGATCCTGATATTATGGTTATTATAACGACAATTCGGTATTTTTATCACATTCGTCGCAGAAGGACATGCTGAATGATTAAATACGAAAATCTGTTAATAAAACGGTTTTGTGAAAAACTCAACAATAAGAAATTGTAGGAACTATGGGGGTTATAAACGATCATTTTGTTGGTAATTTCCTTAATCGGGACGGAATTTTCTGGCTTTGAGATCAGAGAATGTATTTTCAACTAGTTGCCGTTTCCGATACCAGGCATCCTCGACTCGGAAAACATTTCCTGCCGATAAGTACCTCCGAGGATCTCATTATTCCAAGAACGGACAGGAGTGATCGAGTCGGTATTCAAGTCTTCCTGATCAGACGATGAATCTCTTCAGAATTAAAGTTGTGATCTATGACGTAACAATCAGACTTTCATGTTTTATGACATTGCGGAGCAATTTACTAGCATGCCGGGCATTATGGACCCGGCTGTTGGATGCAACGAATCAGGTAATTGCCCGTTGATTGGTACTAACCGAGATCGAAATTTTCAGGAAATTTTTTCGGAGCTCGCCAATCCTAGCGGAATAATAGTGGTTGCAATATCCACTGGTGAAGCCAGATGAATCGATAGCATTTATGGGAATTGTATCATCGTTGGAATAGAACAGGTTCAATGTTTTTAGAATGTAAACCAGAGGTACAAGAATTTTATCGGGGGGAGAAATTTCTGGAGCATGGTGAAATAGGGGATTGTTGAGAGGTCAAGTATCCCCTGAATTCACTCCAGATCTCCAACATCCTCGATGAACTCCCGGTAGTGCTGGTTTTGGTAATCTTTGAAAAGAACGAGGACGAGAAGCGGTTGTTAGATGTAGATCTTCTTTGAAAATTTGCAGGAATACGATTTGAGAGGGGTTGACTTTACAACGGAAATGGCTGCTCGGGTAAACCCGATATTCCAGCTTGCCGATCATCTTTTAATTGTCTCCCTCTTTTTGAGCACACATCATGGTAAGGAGACACGGTCCCTTTGATCTTTCGGTCGTCATTACAATCTCTTTTGGATTCGTATTTCAACAGAGCAAATAAAACAGAAATTTCTTGTGGCGGGGTTCCGGTATAAAAAAAGTGTTATTATTATCGTTCCTAAACGCTTGGGAATATTTTCTGATAATCCGGATCATTTCCTTAAATAAAAATGAGTTTGAGTGTCCAAAATAAAAATACAATTATTGCGAATAAATAACAACACTCCTAAAGAGGTTCATATGAAAAAGCAAATTTCTCGAATATTACTGTTCATGCCACCAGCTATCACGAATAGTAAGGCGGATGATATTAATCCTGCACCTCCACTTGGACTCGGTTATATAGCTTCTGTACTTGAATCAATGGGAAAAGATGTGAAAATTGTTGATTGCCTACTCGAAGGGTGGAATGACAGAATTCGAATTTCTGATGAACTAATAAGAATAGGTCTGAGTGAAGAGAAAATTGCAGATATCATCAGAAAATTTAATCCGGATATTGTAAGTGTAAATAGTCAGTTCACTCGCCAATACAAAAATGCTCATATGATATATTGTATTGCAAAATCAGTAAATAATGAGATTGTAACTATTGCAGGTGGAGCACACCCCTCAGTCCTTCCGGAATTTGAGTTGCAAGATCCCAATCTGGATTATGTAATAATGGGAGAAGGAGAAAATACAATATCCGAATTTATTTCTGTTTATTCAGATCAACCAGAACTAATTAAACAGATCGATGGTATCGGGTATAAATTCAACGGAAAAATCGTAATAAACAAAAAAACAAAATTTATTGAAAATCTGGATAACATTTTATTTCCTGCATGGCATCTTATGGGTATTGAAAAATATTTTGGTCTAAAAAATTCACATGGAGAGCGGAAATATCAAAAATTTTTTTCTATTGTAACATCTCGAGGCTGCCCTGCAAAATGCGTTTTTTGTACCGCATTTAATGTCTGGGGGCGGAGATATCGTGCTAGATCAGTTGAGAATGTCATTCAAGAGATAAAAATATTAAAAGATAATTATGGCATCGAAGAATTACTGATAGAAGATGATAATTTTACATTTGATGTAAACCGGGCAGAACAAATTTGTGATCGATTGATAGAAGAAAATCTCAATATCAGATTCGACACGCCTAATGGCATCGCCGCATATAAGGTAACGCCACAATTACTCTTAAAAATGAAAAAATCTGGGTTTGACAAAATAAATCTTGCAATTGAGAGCGGCAACCAAGAGGCCCTTCTTAAAGTTATTAAAAAACCACTCCGTCTTGAGAAAGTGAAGGAAATCATTAATTATTGTCGAACAATCGATCTTGATGTCGGAGCATTTTTTATTATGGGAGTACCAGGCACAACAATCAGCCAGATGTGGGATAACTTCGAGCTTTGTAGAGAATTAAAACTCTTCAATCCTTTCATTTCAGTAGCTACCCCATACCCAGGAAGCGATTTATACAAAATATGTAAGGATAACAACTATTTAGTTAAAGATTTTAATCTGGAGAATCTTTATATCAGAAAATTTTCTATAAAAACAAATGAGTGGGGAGGGTTCACGATCAGAATTCTCATGGTTATTGGAGGCTTGTATCTTCAGATTTTTCGCGCTATGGATAATCCAATTGGTATGGGTAAATCATTATTTCACCGGATTCTTTCGAAATTATATCAACGAAGATCAATATCGGAGGAAACCAAATAAAAATATCGTTTTTTAATTTGGATCAATTCAATTGGATCTAATTGTGAATTGCCAGATTAAATATTTCAGAAATATTGGTAAATTTTTCATAGATCTTACCAAGAAACGAAGTTTTGGGCTCTGTTGAAACCCTAAGTTACCGGTAGAGCTAAGACCAAGTTGGTTCCTGTAAAAGTTATGGCAAACCCAAGCAAGGAGCGTTACTTCTTCTCAGATCAGAAGTATTTTGTTTTCTGACATCGCGCCAGAATGCGGTTAGATAGACATGGGTACTAGAATACTCCTCACACTATTCGAGGAGGGATTTCACTCAGCACCAATTACTCACGTTACTTTTATTCAAAGAATATCTCGGAGCTCACTATCGTGATTCGTACAACTTGTTGAGGTCATGGGTATTATCCTGGAACAATTGCACCTCAATGAGATTCCCCATTAGTTTACACTCCGTAAATTTTCTAAACGCGTTCCTTCAACCATCTTAAATCAGTTATTCCGAAAAGCGTGTTCATTCATGTTGGAATGGAAAAACATTATCTCAGTAGTTGCAATTGACTTATCTGGTTTCACACCGGACTCTACCAGTACCTACTATACAGTCAGAACCGGGAAGACCCGTCCTGACTATCTCAAAACGACAATCTCCGTAGATTCGGATCATATCACCTTGTTAGCAGTTCACGTCACAAAGATCCGACGCCGCTATTCACAAATCGCTCCTATCGTAATTCGTGCATCGTATCGAGTGAAAAAATCGAAGTTTTACGTCATGGATAAAGGATATGATTCTGAACGGATTCATGGGGATTTGGGATCTCAACCCAGGATTCCCATCCGTGACTGGCACGCATCTTATGTTTCTGGAAAATATCGACAGATCATGGCCACTACATTCGATACGAAAATCTACGGTCGGAGGAATATGGCCCAATCGATTTTTTCGATCTTGAAACGGCTATTCGGGGAGACTCTCCACTCGCGATCTTATCGACAGCAAGTAAAAGAAATTCAGTTGAAATGTATCATTTTCTCCATCGATCGTTTCCTCAAAAATCCGCGGGTGTTCAATGTTCTTAAAGGGGTTTCAACAGAGACAAGTTTCCATTAAATCCGATTCACAAGTTTTTTCACATCTATCGTGATTATTTATTGCCATACAAAAACACAACTAAATAAAAAGCATAATTCCCATATTTTTCTATGTGTGTAACTCCGTGGTTCCCTAAAAACTCAATGACTTTTCACATTTGAAGTTAGTCCAAGTCGTTTTATGCATGGGCACATTGCTTTAGCCAGCTCAGATTATTTTTAAGGGTATAGTATCCCAATTAGATGAAAAAGTTAAAATTCATTTTATGAGATTCGTGAGGGGATTAATGGTTTCCACCACTGCGTATTTGAACAGTACCAATGAACCGTCCGTTCCAATGCACTCTCAAACGAATACATCGGTTTCCACCCGAGGTTCAAAATTTTTTCCGTATTAATAGAGTACCGAAAATCGTGCCCGGGGCGATCAGCAACAAACTGGATGAGCTTTTCACTTTTTCCCAGATTATGCAATATCAACCGTGCGATTTCAAGATTTGTCATTTCGTTGTCTGCTCCGATATTATAGATATCTCCAATTTTTCCTTTTGTAAAAACGGAATCAATCCCAGAACAATTATCTTCCACATACAACCAGTCACGAATATTAAGTCCATTCCCATACAAGGGAAGAGGCTGATCCGATAAAGCTTTCAGGATTAAAACAGGGATTAGCTTTTCCGGATATTGGTAGGGACCAAAATTATTTGAGCTACGAGTAATGAGTATTGGAAGATTATAGGTTTTATAATAAGAAAGTACGAGAAGCTCCGCAGATGCTTTGCAGGCAGAATATGGCGATGACGGACTAAGAATATCATCTTCATTAAATGATTCCCGAAGCGTGCTGCCATACACTTCGTCCGTGCTGATTTGGATAAAACGTGACACATCGTGTTTCAGTGAGTAATCCAGAAGTGTGCAGGTTCCAACAACATCTGTTTTAACGAAAATAAATGGATCTGTTATCGAACGATCAACATGCGTTTCTGCTGCAAAATTGAACACAACATCGCAGTTGCCTACCTTCTCAACATCACTACGCTGGCAGATATCGCCATGAATAAAGGTAATTTTGTTTTTAATATCCTCAAGGTTTTCCAGTCTTCCAGCATAGGTCAGATTATCGAGGACAACAATTTCATAATTGGGATATTTATTAAGAAGAAACCGAACAAAATTCGATCCAATAAAACCCGCACCACCAGTTACAAGAATCCTCATATCCGTTATCCATGTTTTTTGCCGGGAGTCAGTATCCAGTCGTAGGGGATTTTGTCAGTATCCGGAGGGAGACGATATTCATCAGGATGTTCATAATCATAGGGTTCTGTCGGAATACACACCAGCAATGATTCTTCCGTGGATGTACACTTCCACCCATGAAAAACCCCAGGAGGGATGGATATCAGCGTGGGGTTGCAGTCCCCTATAAAAAATTCGATTATTTCCTTATGGGTTCGAGACTCTTCGCGCCCATCGTAAAGTACTACTTTTACCATACCTTTGAGACAACAGACATTATCGGTCTGTTTTTTGTGGTAGTGCCACGCTTTTACAACACCGGGAAAATTTGTAGTGAGATAAACCTGTCCAAATTTCTGGAATGGCGGCTCATCACACCGCATAATCTCCATGAGCCTTCCACGTTCGTCCGGCACAATTTTAAGATTTTTGATATGTACTCCCTCTATCATATTTTCACCTGTGAATTATCACCTAAAATAAATTTTTTCCCTGAAGAGTGATCAAAATCCCTCTCAATAGATACACCCTTCCCAATGAGACTTCCCACAATTCGTTCTACGTTGGATATCGAAGTTCCCTCAAGAACGATGGAATCTTCGATCTCCGATCCAATGATAGAACAATTATTTCCGATGCTCGTATAAGGTCCAATATTACTTTGTTCGATGACACAATTTTCTCCAATAATAACGGGTCCTTTTACTACTGAATTTTTACATATGACTGAGTTCCGGCCGATCTTCACACGATCTTTTATTTTCCTATCATTGGTCAAGCCGAAATTCTCTTCTTCAATCATATCCAGAATAAGCCGGTTCGCCTCAAGGATATCCTCTGTTCTTCCGGTATCTTTCCACCACCCGTTTACAAGAGCATACCGGACTTCATATCCATTCTTAATTAGCCAGTGAAGAGCATCGGTGATCTCAAGTTCACCTCTCCATGAGGGCTTGATATGATCGATAGCTTCAAAAATCATCGGAGTCATGCCATAAATGCCAACAATGGAGAGGTTGGTTGGGGGATTTTTGGGTTTTTCGATTAATTTTACGATAATCTTTTTTTGCTCATCAATAAGTGCCACACCGTATTGCGTCGGATCCTGCACTTCAGTAAGGAGAATACTTGCATCTACCATTGATTCTGTAAAATCCTTCACAAAATCAACACATCCTCCTTTAAGGAGGTTATCGCCTAGATACATAATAAAATTGTCAGATTTTATAAAATCTTTGGCAATTTTTACTGCATGAGCAAGACCTCGCGGCGCATCCTGATAAATAAATTCGATATGTGCGTTCCACTTAACCGTCTGAACTGTTTCTATTACCTGTTCTTTATTTGGACCAACAATTATAGCGATTTCATCAATTCCTGCATCGATGAGATCCTCAATACAATAAAATAATATAGGTTTGTTAGCAACAGGGATCAATTGTTTTTGCTGCGAATAGGTAAGTGGCCTTAGTCGCGTACCATGGCCTCCAGACAAAATCAAACCTTTCATCTGTTTATTTTATGCTTTTGAAACAGTATAAATGTGCGCGAAATAATCAGAAAATGAGATAAAGACGATATAACCCGGTTTTTAACACAAAAAATTACAGTCTGTCAATATTTTTGAAACAAATAATCCATTTTTTCAATGTCGGTTAGACAACATGTAACAAATGGATATTTTATTGCCTGGGTTCCGAAAAAATTACTATTCGATAAACAGAGATTTCGAAAATACTCCGCGGGTCTTTCAAAGCAATTTTCTGGTAACCGAATCTCATCTGATATTAAGATAAGTAATTTTCTCAACAATCTTATATCATCTTTACTAAGATTATTAGACTTCATGAAATTAAAATAACAAATTTCCATAATACAATTTAGAAGATCGAATTCTTGCGGTAGAACTTTATTAAAATGTTCCCAATCTATTAACCATTGTATTTCATCACCATCAAAGAGAATATTTTCAATTGAATAATCCCCATGTCTGAACTGGTAATCTGTTTTTTTGAATATTTTGGTATAATAACTGATAGCATTGATAAGTTTTTGATAATTTTTTTGTATTGGAAGATGAGGGTTGCCACAGGTCCCAGCATGGAAAGGCAGTATAAGTGTTGCACATCGATTCTCATGGATATACATTGTGGCAACAGAAATTGGATCAATGGATTGCTGATTTGCATACCATTTCAAGCCATTGAATTCATTTTTTATTAAATCAATACCTGTTGAAACAAAAGATGCCTTTATTATCTTATTAGGCCTTTTTTCCTGATCTGTCCCGATAAAAGTGTAATTCGGACTGAAATGTGCACAATTACAGATTAATTCCATTATTCTCAGCCCTTCTGTGCAATAATTATCAATGACGGTGCAAAAATCGTTAGTTTTAATTTTCTGTAAATGATCTCTTCAATACCATACATAACCGCCCGTTTTAATTTACTATTAATTTTTGTATAACTAAAAGGTCGCAATAACTTCATTCCATTTGCACTAAGAATATACTCTGGTTGATGATAATTCGGGAATGCGGAATATATTTCTATATCATTAAACCCAGCTTCTTTTACCAATTTTTTTAATTCATATGGGGAATAAATCCAATTCGTATAAGGTCGACCAAGAAATATTTTCGAGAGAACATTTTGGATGAATCGCGGCATGAAGGTAATAAATTTCAGATTGCAATGAGGATCCGGTACTCCCAAAAAATAGAGGATATCATAACGATTCTCTATTGCAAGGTAAAGAGTTCCTTTCTTTTTTAATCCGCCTTGAATAGTTTTTAAAAATTCTAGTTGCAGATCACGAGGATTACTATTGTTTTCATTTTTAGAGGGTAGACTCCGTTTTCCATAATATTTTTTCAGTTCGATTACCTCATTTTGTGGGATCCATTCCATCACGCCATTAATTATTGCTTTATCGAAGCTTTCTTTCTGAAAGAAAATTTTTGTTAAATCGGAACAAATCAGATTTACATTATACAATTTTTCTTCAGATAATCTCTTGTTTAACAATACTAGTGATTCATAAGTCTGATCTATGCCAATTACATCACACCCGGTTTTCGCTAGAGGCAGAGTTAAGGCCCCCCACATGCACCCGGCATCCAATACAATTTCCCCGGGTCTGGGATCTAAAAATAATAAACCCGCTGCTCTTTTTGGTGAGAAAATAACATCAAAATATTCCGGATAATACTTTTTTACAGAGGCTTCTACACCTAATACATCAATTTCATTTAAAAATTTTTTATTTTCTTCGATATTGAGATTTGACCAATAATTTCCCATAGGACCAAGCCAGATTTCCCCTTTTTTCTCTAAATTATTCAAAATAATTTTATTAATATCCATACTTCCTCCCAAAGGATTTGCTGTAATTTATTTACTTAAACATATTACAAATAAATATCTGAACGGTTCAACGCAACAATGCTTTTTAATTTGTTTAATCAGTAAAAAACAATATAAAATACCTTTTCGAATGATATCAGAAGACCTTCAAAGGTTGTTTGTGCATTTGGAGTCATCATGATGTTTCAGATGGGCAAAGAAAAGTATCACTTTCCTACGCCAAGTGCGTAAGTGCCTAAATATATCTAAATACCGGAGTTTAATTTTGAAGATACCTGCGAACAAAAAGTTTTTGTGGTATCTAGTGGGACACATTTTTCCCCATTTATTAAAAACGATATTGGCTTCCGCATCCATCTGGTCCATTTTTTTAAACGAATAACTATCTTTATGCAGACGGTATAATAACAAAGGTTGATCAATGTAATCGACAGGCAACTCCCTCACCACGTTTAAACAAAAGTCAAAATCCTCAGCAAGCTTAAATCGCTGGTTAAAACCTCCGGCTTTAATAAATATATCTCGCTTAACCATAACAGAGGAGATGGGAATAAAATTACCTAATAATAGCAACTGTTTAAATACGTATCCCCTATGTCGGGAATCGAGTATAAACCCAGGATCTTTGACGGTTTTCATATTTTCATCAATATATTTCGTCCCAGTAAAAGAAAACTCCAACGTTTGGTCATTCGAAAAAAGTCCAAACTGGCGTTCTAGTTTATCCGGTGTCCACAAATCATCCTGATCGAGAAATGCGAGGAACTTCCCCTTGGCATTATCAACACCAATATTCCGGGCTCTGCTGACACCTCCGTTTTCAAGGGATATCACATGTATGCGACCGGGAATTTTCTTCTCAAAAAAACCAAGAATTTCAAGACTATGGTCTGTGGATCCATCGTTGACAGCAATGATCTCCCAGTTTGTTTCAGACTGTAAAATGACAGACTCAATTGTTTCTTGGAGATATTTTTCCCCATTGTATACCGCAATAATGACACTTATCAGTGGTTGTTGAAATGTCGTTGTTTGTGTCATTGTTTAAATCCCCGCCTTATCGCTAATGCGAAGGTATACCGGATTTCATCGATTCGATTACCCGGTCAACCTGAGTATCCGTTATGTCTGGATACAATGGAAGTGTAATAATCTCATCATATATTTTTTCAGTAACCGGGAGATGGAATCCTTTCTTATTGTAATAAGTGAAGAGGTGGCTGGGTATGTAATGAATGCCACTACCCACTCCATTTTTATTAAGGTGATCCATCAATTTGTTTCTCCCCTTATTTATACGGAGAATATAGACGAATAACCCGATATCCTTGTAATTATCCGAACGTAGGAGGGTGATACCTGGAATGTTTTTAAAAGCTTCATCATACATTTGTGCTACCATGATCTTGCGCTGGTTCATTGCACCAAACTTCTTCAGCTGGGTAAGGCCAATAGCTGCGTTGATATTGCTCATGTGATATCGATAGCCCTGCGTAACAACATCATAAAACCAACTTCGTTCATTCCGGTATCTACTCCACGTATCTTTGTCTATACCAAGAATTCGTTTCTGTTGGATACGTGCGAGGAGATCGCTATCCTGGAACACAACTGCCCCCCCTTCACCACAGGTGATATTTTTTATTGGATCAAAACTAAAGCATACAATATCACCAATAGAACCAATTTTATTTCCTTTGTATGAAGAACCAAACGCATGGGCGGCATCTTCAACAATAAACAAATCATTTTTTTCAGCCATTGCATGAATTCCATCAAGATCACAGGGAATACCCCGGTAGTGAACTGGAAGAACAGCTTTTGTCTTTCTTGTTATTTTCTGCGTGGCGTCCTTGATATCTATATTCAGATCTTCAGCGTGGATATCACAAAAGACAGGTATCGCACCGGTAGCGGTTATGGCTTGAATTGTGGCAACATAAGTAAAGGAGGGGACGAGAACTTCATCCCCGGTTCCAATGCCCAATGAGTCGAGAGCAAGATGCAACGCGGTTGTTCCTGTATTTGTGCAAACCACATGTTTTGCACTTAAGAATTTTTGCAGAGCCTGCTCGAACTCAAATACCTGTGCTCCGAGTCCCAACCAACCTGAGTCAAAGACTTTTTTTACAGCGGCAAGTTCCTCTTCACCAATCGAGGGGCGTGATACCGGCAGGGAATCCATACTTGATAGTTGTTTATTGGTAGATTAAACCATATGAAAGATGGAATTTATTTATTTATTTATTTATTTATTAGTTTAAGCTCTCAAGTACTTCGATAACTCTCTCAGATATTGGTTTCTCCCCACGAGTGAATCCATAATATTCGAGAAATTCCAGGTTATAAATATCCGGCGTTTGACCGGTAGGTTCATTATTCAGAAATTTTTTCAACAACACTTTTAATTCGTTTACATCTTCAATGCAGTACACACGTTTTTTCAATAATTCTTTCGCGGGTTCAGATATTTTTATAAAATTCAGAAGAACAAAAATTGTTTTGTGCATAGCAATTGCTTCTAATAGCATTGTTGATGGACTATCCAGGATTATTATATCCGCCTCACCTAACAGATCGCAGAAGCTATGTTCTCGTTTATAGACGGTAATATTGTTAAACTTGTTGAGGTTTATAAAATCCTTGATATGCTGGTCTTCCATTTCCCCCGGATGTAATTTTAAAAATACCAAGTGGTTGGTTGTTGCAAGAAACGTTATGATCTCTCTTTGTGTATGCCAAAGAGATATATCATCAATTTTATGTTCATAGCCAAAAAAGAGATTATTTCCATAATAACATGTCGTCCCAAACAAAATTCTGGATTTTTTTCCCGGTAGTTTCTTTTGAGTATATAGCTCTTTAAGAATAAGTGAACCCATTGGAATTATTTTACATTGAGTATCAACAGTATAGTTTCTGTACATCTCTTGAACACCTTTACCGTAAACGAAATATATATTGGAACCTATCAATTCTTCATAAACATGGAGTGGCGTCTCACTATATCCTATTGCACCTAGTTGCCAGGTTATTTTCGGAATATTCTGATGCTGAGCAATGCTGACAAAAAAAATTTGTTCAAAATTTACCTCAATGCTACCAATACAGGCAACAAGAGATTTTTTCCGGATTATACTCTCTGCATAGGGAATGTAATTAACAAATCTGCACGCGACACGGTTTAACAAGAGCAATATCTTGTCAATAAATAATGAAGAAAAATCAATTCCTTTATGATTACAATAGGTGTCAATACGGGTATCTTTCAGATCAAGTAATGGTAATTTATTAGTTTCTGATATTTCAATTTCTGAAGAAATTAATACTGAAACCTGATACCCGTTTCGATATAAATCGATTAACACTCCCTGCCAGTCTCTGGAATGACTTGTAATCATTAATTTTTTTTGCTGCGTATTCCGGTTAATTGTACTAAAATAGAAGATCGATAAAGCTTTACGAAATCCCAAAGTATTAGTAACATACCAAAATAAATATAAATTTTCGTTCCTATGAAATATTTTTTTTAAACTACTTTGAATCAATTGCTTTGATTTTGATTCATTCAGACATTTTTCCATTGATTTTCTAATAATTTGAACTGATTTACAAGACCATCCATCCAAGTCTAGAATTAATGAGAATATGCTATCATCTGGGGAAAACGGATAGAAAAGTGATTCATTAACATCTGTAAAAAAATTTTTTTTATCTTTTACGGTAATGATAATATCTGGTCTTTCAATATCAATTATTGATTTGAGAATGTTTATCCTGTATATAATTCCATCATAAAAATTTTTTATATAACAAAATATCTTTGTAGATGCTTTGAACGAATATTTATCAAATACTGGGCTCACATCCGAAAATAAACAATCGATTGCCCTACAGATTTTATCTACCTTGGAAAAATTATCTAAGCCAGCCTTACATTCACAACTAATATCAAAATATTCATTAAGTAATTTATGAGGAATCGATTTTTTTTCCAATTCCCATGCAACTGCCGGGGAAACCGCCACAAGAGATAAATTATTAGAATTAATTGTTTTTAAAAATGTGAACAGTTCGATATCCTGGGATTTTTCAATGAGACAAATAACTTTTTTATTCGTTTTCAAAACGTCTACAATACTTTCATCGTAGATATATTTTTTTTTAATTTCCTCTTGGTTCAAAGACTCATTCCACCCCATATATTTTATACTCTAAAATTTATGATATATTCCATGTTTATCCGTGTATGTGGAATTGAGGGATACTTCCATATAAGTATTTTTTATACTGTAAATCTAAACTTTTATCGGAAATGATTGCAAATAAGTTTTCTGTATTGATTGTGAATATTACTAGGTCGCTTCCCGTTATTGAAAACAATTCCTAATTTGGTAGATCCTATTGAGGAAAACCCAAACTGGAAATAATTTTTTAAGGGTTAATTAATTTCATTACCCTGATCAGGCCATTTCCATCAACGATTTTACGGCTTTCATCAAAAATATGTTTTCTTAATTCGTAGTTTTTGGTAAATTCACATAAAGCATCCTTGATTTTTCCAGGGCGGTTCATGGCATCCCAAATACTTACATCGATGCTTCCGGTAATTCTTCCGAATTCTTTTGCGGTTTGTACTTCATGTTCAATTGAGGGAATAATGATTGCAGGTCGTCCAAAGTATGCACATTCATACAATGTCCTTCCTGCAGCGGTGATAACAGTATCTGCCCGGCTTAACAGCGATAAAAAGTCGGGAGGGTTAATGTATACCCGTGTGGATATAGTCCCATTTAGTAGTTCTCTTATTCTTTTTGGTTTGGAATAAGCAGGACCTAAAACGATAGAAAGATTATAGTTTTTAAACGCAGGAAATGTACTTTTAAGGAGTTTGAATGTCAAGTCTGCAGGATCTGATCCGCCAAACGTGATAAGGATCTCTTCAACAGTTTGACGGACCGGCATAATAGCCGGAGCATTATCCATGATGAAATAATCGGGTCCGGTATAGATCTTGGTTTTTTGACTGACGAGAGGATATCGAATTAACTCGGGGACAAAAGAATCATTGATGATGATATCCGGTGTTCCGTCACACTTTCCGGTTATATCAAAAACAATGGTTCGGATTTTCTTTAATTTTGCATATTCAAAAAAATGTGCATAATAGTTTGAATTGAGATCAAAAATAACAGTATCAGGTTTAAGTTGTTCACACAATTTTATTATTGGTTCATCGCTCTCATCATTGGGATCTATTAAATAGATCTGCCAATCCCCTTCCTTTACATATGAAACACCATCAGGATAATTTTTCATGACAAAGAAAATCTCAAAGTCATTTTTCAGGTGTTCTGCCAAAATCAAAGAGCGCTTCAAATGCCCCATTGAAACGCCCCATACATTTCCTCCATCTACTCGAAAGAGTAATCTTTTTTTCATTTTTCTTCCGAAGTAATAACTTGGCTATTCAATGTCATCTAAGGTTATCGGTTCAAGGCATTTGACATCCTTTTTCAAGACTCGTTTTAGCATGTAATCCCAGTTAGTAACTTCAGATTTTTTTCGTGTTGGTGCAAAAAAAACAACATCGGATTTATTGAGTCTTGATCCTGCCACTAAATCTCTGGCTGCATAGATCCCACGCCGTTTGAATTTACGTGGCTCCTCCTCCTCTGGTGCGGGAACTTTTCTCCCATGACCGAATGCAACTTCGATTTCCCGAATGCCCCGGATTAATGTTTTTAAATCACGGGGATCCATTGAACATTGTTGATCCGGGCCTGGCAGGTTCTTATCGATAGTAAAATGTTTTTCAATTACATTTGCACCAAGAGCGACCGCAGCTAAGGGAATATGAATGCCCACGGTATGATCAGAGAACCCAACAGGACAATTCAGAATCGTTTTCATCGTTTGAATAGCGCGCAAGTTGCAGGTATACGGAGCAGCCGGATAGCACGATACGCAATGTAAGAGGATATACTGGTTATTTTCGGTCTCTTCCACCCATCTGACTGCCTGAAGGACTTCTTCCAGGGTGCTCATTCCGGCAGAGAGGATAATCGGCTTCTGCAATTGTGCAGCACCCTGAATCAGATCCTTATAATTGAAATCCATCGCAGCAATTTTTATCAGTGCAGGATCCTGTTGTGCGATAAAGGCGAGACTCTTAAATTCTTCCGGTGTTGAAAACAGGTTGATGTCGTGCGATTTTGCATAATCCCATATTTCCTGTTCATCCTTGTGGGAAATTTCCGCATCAATATCATATTTGTACCCGGGATGAGAGGGGTGAAGAAATTCATTTGTGACAAACGTCTGGATCTTCACTGCATCGGCACCACTTTCCCAAGCAGCGGCCACCATTTCTTTTGCGAGTGACACATCGCCGTTATGATTTATTCCTACTTCAGCAATGATGTATGTGGGGTTACCGTCCCCCACCATTTTGCCATTAATATTAACTGGTGTCATAAACCTCGTTACTTTATTAAAATAGATGCACCTTTCTATAAAAAAAGGGATAGGTCATTCTTCTTCGCTGATTGAGGTTGTCTCTGATAATTTCGACTATTACATGATGATAGGATTCAATCCCATTCTCTGCTTCGAATGCTACTAAAGGTCCTACCGAGTCTGAGAGATCATGATATGTCCAGCTAAACTCTTCGGGCAAAAGATTTGATAATTTACAGAACAAGAGATCATTCCCTTTCACAAATGGAGATCTTGTTAATACGAATGCTCTTCCATTTACATTCAATAATTCCGGGAGCTGCTGTATTATTTCAAGTGTAACGCCAAGACCATATGGTTCTCCCCCATCAGAATCAAGAGGCCCTGCTGTTTTTTGCGGATAATGAATGAACGGAGGGTTGGCGGTAATGAGATCAAATTGTTTTTTTGGAATATTCCTGATCGATTCGTTGATAAACTGGCAGTTTTTTATTCCGTTTAATTCTGCATTCATCTGTGCGAGATGAACTGATGATGGATTGAGATCAAGACCGCAGGTTTCATCAAAGTACCTGCTCATAACAAAGGCAAGAATCCCTACCCCACAACAGATATCCAATGCAGTTTTTCCGGAAATTGCTTGCTTTTTAATCTGCTCTTCCAGGAACTCTGCAAAAAAGATTGAATCAAAACTTAAATAGGTGAATGCAGGATTGTTGCGATCAAACCTTGAGGTTATCAACAAGAAATTACGATAGGGAACAATACGGTAGAGAAATCTGAAATGTTCCTCATTCACTCTTTGTAGTAATCCAGATTCGACCGCTTGTTCAAGCCAGTCCTCTTGTATTAGGTTAAAACATTCCTTCTTGGATATTTCATTAAGAAAAAATGCCTTGCGGAGTTCTATTAATTTCCGGTTGAAGGAAAAATACTGGTACATCGGGGGATACAAGGAGATGGAAAAAATATTGTTGCGACAGAGTATGTAGCGAGAACAAATTGCAAATTCGTTAATTAAAGTCCCTTTCTGGATAGGGTATTTCCGAAGGGGGAATTTCTTTATCTTGTGATAATCTGCACGATGCAGATAATTGAAGAGTTGATGGAAAAATGTCTTCCGATTAATTGATGGAATGGCCTGATTCATTGTTAATATCATCCATTTATTGTGTAATCTATATACGAAATATTATCGGTATAGTGACTCCTGATAACCGTGGTTGAAAAACATTCAAATAGTCTCCCTAAAATCATTGTGCTGCTTGTGAAACTAAATCCCGCCATTGAAGTAACTGGTCATCAGAGTACGATGTGAGGTTAATATAAGGATAAACATATGCGGGCCCCAACCGGTTGCAATAGTCATCCTCATCTTTTATTACACCTTTGACCATTACCTGCTCATAAAGAGGAGTTCCTGGGAAAATCGTAAGGATTCCTGCATTCACATTTTTTATCTGGGTGGATTTTATAAATTGGATTGTCTGACGGATTGTTTCATGCGATTCACTAGGCATTCCTATGATAAAAGATGCATGTGTATCTAACTCTTCAGGTAAACTCTTTAAATTTTGTCTGGCGGTTTCAATATTGAGCATTTTCTTCATTTCTTTGAGAATTATTGGAGAACCGGATTCAATACCAAAAGATACATCATATAACCCGACTTCAACTAGTTTTTTTGCCAAAGTGGGGGTGAACCGATCTGCACGACCCTGGAAACGCCATTTAAATTCCATTTTACTTTTTTTAAGCGCGTCGTAAAAGGCTAAAACCTGTTTTTCTGAATTGAGAAAATTGTCATCGACAAAATTAAAACGATTTATGTCGTATTTCAGGGAAAAATCTTCCATTTCCTTTACGATACACGATGCCGATTTCATGGAGATCTTGTTACCAAAAACGCGTTTGCAATAGACACATTGTCCGTAGCAACCCCTGCTGGTACATAATTCCCAACAGCGATTTGTCGTCTTGACATAATCGACATACTTTTTGATATCAAATAGTTCATACGCCGGATATGGATGTTCATCTAAATTTTGAATTCTTGCTCGGGAGGGCGTTTGAATATATTTTGAATCCTTAATAAAACTGATACCCCCAACTTTTGATAAATTGCCTTCATTTTCAAGATTGATGAGCAGGTCGATTATGGTTTTTTCTCCTTCTCCGATGACTAATATAACCTGTTCATCCTTAGCCAAAATATTTTCTAATAGTATTTGGGGAACCGTCGATGCCATTGGTCCCCCAATTATTACCTTACATTCAGGAAAATGTCCGGCAATTTTATTGACAAATTGTTTTATGTAAAAATATTGGTAATTTCCTAAATATGCTGAAAGAAGAACACAGTTAATATTATTGCTAGAAATAAAATTCAATACGTCATCGTCATTAATTTTTGATATATAATTATCAATAACAAATAATTCATCATTTCTGTTTTGCTGAATTTCCGCTGCAATAATTGCCAACCCTGTCGGAAACTGGAGTTGTCGCATATTGTCTTTACTTAAATCCTCTCCATACTCCCAAAAGAGGTTGGCAAATAAAATATTCATACAAGGACCAATTATTTCCCGTCGGTGCTTCCTTCAGGTTTATCTCCGAGTTGTTCAATGGTGGGACGGTGACATTTTTTACAGCAAGGGATGGATAATCGGTGGTGATTCAGCTGAATCTGCCGGTAATTTTCCATTTCCATCCCCAGCCAGACCTCTTTGATAGTCTGTTTATTCAGGTTGCCAATCCGGGTATGAATGTTCCAGTCTGATATGCAAAGAGGGATCTCACCATCCCAGGTAATGGTAATTCTTTGCCAAGGATACTGGCAGACAAATTCGCTGTCTTGCGGCACTTCTTTGAGGGAATAATCGTTTTCGGGATCAAAATTTATCTTGTCGGTGATATTTTTAAATTGACGGTAATATGCAACAGGATTTTCTTTAATATAGGTCCAGATTGCCTGAATTTTTACCCGAGGATAGCCTCCGCCAATACGATTTTTCAAATGATAAAAATGTTTAATTTTTTCCGAAATTTCCTTAAACGTTGAGGGTGTCCTGAGTCTGTTATAATGTTCCTCCAATCCATCAACCGAGATGGTGATATAGTCAAGACCTGCATTGATAAGCCCTTCGGCAAGATCCCCCTCAAGAAGCCGGCCGTTTGAGATAAACGAGACTTCTTGGATTCCCTTCTTTTTGGCATATTCTACCATATCAACAATGCGAGGGTTAAGGGTCGATTCACCTCTCCAGCTCAACCGGATTGAGTAAAGACCGTTCTCTGTACATTCATCGATCCCTTTTTTGTAAAGATCAAAATTCATATCGCCATAATTTTTTTTATCAATATGGGGACGGAAACACATCGGACAATTTAGGTTGCAGCGGAAACTTGCCTCAAAATCCACATGGAGGGGAAACGGAGCAACGTAATGCCATTTGGGATAACTGAACCACTGGTAACGGTTCACACAATAGTCTTTGAAATGCCGCCGTTTTTCTTCCCAAAGTCGTTCCCGCTCATATGAATCGAGAGAAAACTGGTGATGATTGATTTTCATTTCCTGTTGTTCGTTTTTCATAAATTTTCAACCCGGTTTAATCAATAGCTAATATGTTCATTTTTTTATACATTTTGTTTTTCATCCGCAGTTAGAACTTTGATTAACTCCGGGAATTTGAAACTTTCCGGAAGTCCTTTTTCATTAAAAAAAGAAAAAATTCTTTTGTAATCATTTATCGTATCGATTGAAAGTTTGAATCGCGAATAATCATAACCATAATTATGGTTGTAATACCGTATCCGGTAGGTATTGTCCCTCCTTAGGAAGTAATAATTTATATGCTCCCGCTCATCTGCCGAATCAGCATTCATAGCAGCATCTTCCAGCATACGTGCGTTGAAGATCTCTGTATCAAGTCCCTCTGGAAAATTCGTAAATTGCCGGTTGCTTAAATAATCAAGATATTTTTCATTTTTAAGATAGTAATCAATCATATCATCGATTATATCCGGTACTATGAGAGGACAATCGGAGGTAATTCGTACAATGATATCCAACCCAAAGGTCTTTGCTGTTTTATAAAATCGATCAAGACAGTCGGGTTCACTTCCCCGAAAATATGAGTACCCGTTTTTTTCAAGAAAATTTACGAGAAAATCATCGTCAGTATTTTCGGTAGTTGCAACAATTACTTTATCGGCAGAATGGCAGGTGGAGAGTCGCTGTACTAGGTATGCCAATATGCTTTTTCCATCAGTCAAGTCCAAAAGTACTTTCTTTGGAAGCCTCGTGGAACCTAAGCGTGCTTGAACAATAATACCTACACAGGGTTTTGACATTTCTATACACCTACCGATAAAGAAAGTTTTTATGAATCAATAACGTTTGAAAACTTCATCTGCCACGGGACCTCTCAGTAACGAAGCGGTTGTATTGGAATTAACTGACTCTGCAACAAGTTCGAATACATCTGAAGCCACGGTGAGTGTTTCCTGGATGTCCTTTTTCTTATGGGAATATGATATAAAATGCCCATATCCTAAAAACACTCCCCGGTCAAATGATTCCTGTCTGAATAATGTCTGGATAACTTTTCCGGAGATTTGATCCGCATCATCAAAAATCAAAAAAGTCTTATGTGGCAAGCCCTGGCAGCTACCCGGAATATCATTTTCTTTCATTAAAGAGGTTAGTCCCTTGCGTAAATCCTTGCCAAGGGTGTGAATGTGTCCTATAACATTTTCATTTTTAATAATACCGAGAGTTTCTATTGCTGCAGTAATGGCGAGCAGATCTCCACCATACGTTGAAGAGATGAACACCTTATCTTCAACCGCATCCATAATCTCTCTCTTCCCTACGAGTGCAGAAATCGGATAGCCATTACCCATAGCTTTTCCAAATGCACTTAAATCAGGAGTAACTGAAAAATATTCCTGGGCCCCACCATGGCTTAGCCGGAATCCCGTAATAACCTCATCAAAGATTAACAACGAAGCATGATCTTTTGCTGTCTTTGCCACCTTTTTTAGAAAATCATTTGATGGGGGGTACATTCCAACCGGTTCGAGAATGACGGCAGCGATCTGATCAGGATACTGCTCAAAAATGTTTGAAAGTGATTCAATATCATTGTAAGAAAATTCATGAATTAAAGTATGAGCGGTTCCGTCGACACCCGCATTTCGCGTTGTGCGGCAAACCGTCCAATCATGCCAACCATGATATCCGCAAACTGCAACGTGTTCTTTTTGTGTATATGCCCGGGCAACTCTTACCGCGGCAGACATAGCTTCTGAGCCACTCTTGAGAAATTTGACCTTTTCTGCTGATGGGATCATTGAACAAAGAGTTTCAGCAAGATCAATTTCCTTTGGACTGGATAAACTATACAATGAACCATTTTTCATTTGTTTTTTGACTGCACGGTCAACCTGATCATATGCATGACCAAGAACAATCGGGCCAAGGGCCAACGGATAATCGATATATCGATTTCCATCACAATCCCAGAAATATGCTCCTTTTGCCCTCTCCACATAAATTGGGCATGCCCCAAAAGCAATATGAACCGGTGATTTTGAGAGCGTCTGAACTCCGTTTAAAATCACGGATGAGGCTTTATTCCAAAGAGCATACGATTTTTTATATCTTTTATTCGGTTCGATCATTTGATGTCCCCATATAAAACTGCGTTTCGTTTTTCAACCACTCAGTCAAATCGCCAATAGAAACCCAGACCACACAATCTTTGCATACCGTATATTTTCCATAATTACCCTCGATCTGTGATCTGCGGACCTCCTTGATTTTTGATCCGTTCCAAATCTCATGAAGTGTCTGCTGGTTAGCATTCCCGACATTTATTTCCGTATCCCAGTCTACTGAGCAAACAGTTACCTCTCCGTTCCAGTTCACAACAAGCGCATACCACATGATCACACACGGGTAGCGGACCTGAGAAGATTCATCGGTTACTTTTACAGTTGAGATTGCGCCGCTCCAGTTGTGAATTCCGGTTATCTGAACCAGATCGGCAATATTCTGCCATTTTTTATAGAATTCGTCAATCTCTTCGCGAGGGATCTCATCAAAATCCATCATCTTGACCTTGACAAACGGTTTGTCAATCCCCTTTTGTTCACGCATTTCGAAGAATAATTTCACATTCTTTTCGACTTTATTTAAATAATCAAATCCTTTATGTTTTTTGTATGTTTCGGGACGGGCAGCATCAAGGCTGACTGTAATATCATCCAGACCTGACTCTAAAATCTCCTCAATAACTTTTTCATTCCAGCAAAGGGCGTTAGTGTTCAGATGGATAGTTTTTGCAACTTTTTTATCGCGGGCATATCTGACCATTTCAAGAAATCTCGGGTGCAAAAAGGATTCGCCATCTTTATGAAAATTTAACATAATGAGGGGTTCATATTGGGCAGCTTCGTCAATGATTTTCGTATACAATTCCCAGCTCAAATCCCCAATTCCCTTTTTCGCCTTTGTCCGTGGGCAATAAACACATCGCAAATTACACCGGTTGGTTGGTTCTATGTTGAGAATATTGGGAAATTCATTATTTATCTTTTGTTTAATCGTCGATTGCTTGAGGCATGTTAATGTACCTTTTACAAAATCCTCATGAAGGACTCGGTAATGACTAGAATCCGGACCACGACCCATTAAACCCACCCCATCATCTGGCAGATTGTTTTTTCGTCACGCGAAATTTTCCTATATATAATTCATGAATTCCGGTTCCGAAAAATGTGCGAATCGCTTCTTTTGGTGTACAGACTATAGGTTCATCGTTATCATTGAATGAAGTATTCAGAATTAATGGTATACCGGTTATTTTCCTGAATTCTTCAATTAAATTCCAATACATATTATTCGTTTCTTTGGAAACTGTCTGTAATCTTCCAGTCCCATCCTGATGGACTACAGCTGGAATAATACCTTTTTTTTCTTCGCGAACTGGAAAAACCATCTGCATAAACGGGCTGTATGCTGCAGATTCAAAGAATTCATTTTGATATTCTGCTAAGACGGAGGGGGCAAACGGACGGAACCATTCCCGGTGTTTTATCAAGAGATTTATCTTCTCTTTCATTTTTGGATCCCGCGGATCCGCAAGCAGTGATCTGTTTCCAAGAGCCCGCTGACCTGATTCCATCCGACCCTGGAACCAGCCAATTACTCTCCCCTCTGCAATTGCCCGGGCTGCGGTTTTTTCAGGATTTTCCAGAGACTCATAATCGAGAAGAGCGTCATCGAGTGCTCGTTTGATCTCCTCGTCGTTATATCCGGGCCCCCAGTAATCATGATCCATCACAAAGTGGCGTTTGTTCCCCAGTACCTGATGCCAGAAATAAAAACATGCCCCGATAGATGTTCCGGCATCATCAGCACTGGGTTGGACCCATAATTTTGAGAAAGGCGATTCACGCAGGATCCTTCCATTCATTTTGCTGTTCATGGCAACACCGCCAGAAAGACATAAGGTATCCATCTTCGTCTTTTCGGCAAGATAATTACACATTTCCAAGACCACATCCTCAACCCGTTTTTGGAAGCTGGCAGCGATGTCCATGTGCCGCTGTTCAATTGTTTCGTTGCTGTATCGTTCGCTTCCAAAAACTTCGATAAACTGATCGGAATACCTTCGTGGACTCCAGAAATAAAAGGTAAAATAATCGAGATCGAACCGTAATTCCCCGCGTTGCTGATCAAATGAGATTATTCTGGCAAATTGCCCATAATACGTTACATTGCCATATGCAGCAAGGCCCATCACTTTCCATTCATCACTGTTCGCTCGGAATCCAAGGAATTGCGTAATGGCAGCATATACTTGTCCCATCGAATGGGGGAACTGGGTTTTACCTATCGAGGTAATCTTGTTCTCCCCGCCAATAAAAAACTGATGCGTTATATCATCGCCATACGCATCAATCGTCAGTATAGCTGCCTTCTGGTAAGGCGAGACAAAAAAAGATCCCGCTGCATGTGCATGGTGATGGGGGATAAAATGAATTTTGATCTGACTGTCTTTGAGCCCTAAGGTTTCCTCTATATATTCAATTTTTTTATTCATTTTGTCCCCGCCAACATGACGGAGAAGGTTATTGGGAATATAGTGAAGGAAATCCTTGTGATACCGGATAGCTGCAGGGGATTCTTGAGGTTCAATCTCATGACCCGGATTCCAGGCAAACACAATATGATCGACATCGGTTATCTTAATTTTTGCCGCAGCAAGGCAGTAATCAACTGCTCTTGTAGGGTATGAATCAGAGAATTTTATTCGATCTAATCTCTCTTCCCGCACCGCAGCGATCAGATTTCCATCCTGGATAATTGCAGCTGCAGAATTTGAATCATTCAGGCCCAAAATATACATTTTTTCTCCTCAAATTCAATTATAACCCGTATTGATGGTTTGTTTAATAATGCTCTCACTTCGAGGCCCTTCATTAAATAATAAATCTAATGTTGAAAGATTTGGAATAAACTGATCGCACATTTGTTTATAGCGAGGACATTGATAATCAAGCCATTCAATATTAACATTATGCTGTTTAAATTCATCTTGCTCGATATAATCCAGCCCGGATGATCCGCATAAATATATTCCGGCATTCTTCCTGATGCATATCTGTAATATCAGATCAGAACCTTTAGCGGACGAGACATCCAATGCGGAGGAATATACCATAGGTGTTTTAATATTCAAGTGGTGGCGGAAGAAATCAATGAGCACCATATTGAGTGAGAGCAATGTGTCATATGATCTGTCGCTGATTCGTTGCTCCAAATCATCACTGTATTCTTTAAAATAAGGTGCCTTGGAATAATTGTGCATCAGCGATTTCATCATTTTTCTTTTCCAGTCCCTACTGTTATCAATTTTTACCATATTTATTGGTTGGATACATCCCTTGTTGAGAACGGGAGTGGTGATATAATGAATTTCACCCCGTGGAGAGGCAATCCGGTTCCGGTTTTCAAAATACCTTTTTTTAAACTGAACATGATCAAAAATTACGTATTCATCCGCCAAAGCCATTTTATTAAAAAAACCCATCCATGGCATAAACTCTGGTTGATGAATTGCCAGTTTCATAAAATTTTATCTCCAGACCATTTTCACCATCTGGTGGGTTTCTGCATACGCAACTCCAATCTTTGCACCCGCAGCAGAATTTTGTTTAATTACAAAATCAATCCAGGAATAATTTACTGCTTTCATTTCTGACTCAAAAACAGCAATTAATTCTTTTTTCTGATCGATATAATCAGAAATATCCACATAATATTTATCCTCTGTTTCACTGTCCATAATATACCAATTGCTTCGATATAAAAAGACGGAATCACATTTCCGAGCTGCTCGTATTGCAACATATCCTACTGCAGCATGGTCACTGTGATTGTCTGAGGGGCGATGGACATAAACCCGGTCAGGTTTAATCCGGCTGATTATTTCATCCAATTCAAGAACCAGTTTCTCAGTAGGTACAAGAACCAGAGGCTCTTTATCTAGGCACATAAAATTGGCTTTCAAAATATCTGCACTTTTTTTCCCTTCCTTAAAAGCCATCTCTTTGTACCGGACGAGATTTTTACTGGCACTTGAATATCCAGAATGGGTTATCACAAGAATATAGATTTCATCACCAGCATCACGGTGCCGGAGTAGCGTTCCACCACAACCCAGTTCAACATCGTCCGCATGTGCACCGATCGCTAAAACTTTCATAATGTTCCCTTTCGTGTCTATTTTTGTCAATTCAATTATTCGGAGAGCGCGTGAGTAATAATAATTGCATCGGTTATATGAATTATTTACTTGTGCTCATTGAAACTCAAAGTCATCAACTTCAAATGGTAATTTCAGTTGAATTTTATATATGTAGTTCTTTCATTTCTGAAATAAAAACTAATAAGGTAAATGTATGGAGAAAACGCGTGTTCAGTCCCCCGTCCACCACTTTTTCTTCCATTTCTTTGTAAGGACGGCATCCCCTTCACCCGGTGCCTCAAGGCCTACCGCACGGAGATCGGCATCGAGCATGATCCTTACAAGATCTCTGAAGGTTATCTTTGGAGTCCAGTTGAAAGAACAGGTTACTTTCTTCCTATCCGCAACGAGCACTTCCACATCGGTTGGGCGGAAATATCGCGGGTCGATACGGACATGCTCGTCAACGTTGAGATCTGCATATAAGAACGCCTCCTGCAGGAATTCGCGGACTGAATGCGCTTCGCCGGTACCAACAACATAATCATCAGGCGCCTTTGCCTGGAGCATTCGCCACATCATCTCCACATACTCAGGTGCAAACCCCCAGTCCCGTTTTGCATCCAAATTCCCTAGGTACAGATATTCCGCTTTCTTGGCAAGGATGGCAGCGATGCCTCGCGTGATCTTTCTCGTGACAAACGTCTCCCCACGCCGAGGGGATTCGTGATTGAAGAGGATCCCATTGACTGCGAATATGTTATATCCTTCCCGGTAGTTATGCGCCATCCAGTATGCGTACAGTTTTGCGCAAGCGTACGGACTTCGCGGTATAAAGGGAGTATCCTCGTTCTGCGGAGGATACGCTGCACCGAACAATTCACTGCTGGATGCCTGATAGAACCGGATTGGAAGACCACTCCTGCGGATGGTCTCAAGGATCCGGGTTGTGCCAAGTCCAGTGATATTTCCAGTATATTCCGGGATATCAAAACTGACACGAACATGGCTCTGGGAGGCAAGATGATAAACTTCATCCGGTTTCAGATGATATATGATGCTTGAAATCTGTTCGGAATCTGCTATATCTCCATAGTGCAGGAAAAGCCGGGCATTCGGATCATGTTCATCGACGTAAACGGGATCGATTCTGCTCCGGTTGAATGAGGAGGAACGCCGAACAAGTCCATGCACCACGTATCCTTTGGAAAGAAGCAACTCGGCAAGATACGATCCATCTTGCCCTGTAATTCCCGTGATAAACGCCGTTTTCTGTGTAGACATATTGCTCTCCGAAACGTAGTGTACTATTGGTCCTTGTCCTTTATTTATATAGTAATTTAAAGGGATAGGTTTGATGAACCGTACAACTTTGAAGAGAAACGATTACGTTTTTACAGTGTGGTAATATGAGAGCAGGATAATTGGGAGAAATACACACTTCCAATTAAACCATTTCGATCAAAATTTACTGGTCAAATAAATATTTCAAATGAATGGGATTATCAATAGCAGGTATCTTATTTACTTAACTTTCTGTACCAGTATTCATACATCATTATGAAACTTGTTTCAATCGGGACAATCTGTGACCACCGGAGTTCCCGCCGAATTTTTGTATTGTCCCCCACAAGAACCGGATTTTCTGTGGGACGATAAAGTGATAGATCTTCATGTATCTGTACGGGTATTTTTAACAGCCTTGTGTATAGTGTCACGATATCATATATTGAATGCCCGGTCCCACTACATACATTGTAGATTGATCCAGAGGGGGCATGTTCAAGAATAGCCCTATATGCAGATACAACATCACGAACATCGAGAAAATCTCGAACGACCGATCCATTACCTATTATCACAACGGGTTTTTGAATGCCAAGTGAAATCTGGGCAAACTGCTTTGCTATCCCACTTATAACGAATTTGTCGGGTTGACCGGCACCGAAATGGCTGAACGACCGGGTACTACAGATTGAAAGCCCGTACCCTTTGGAATAGACATGTGCAATGTGCTCTTGGGATATTCGCGCCATTGCATAAGGGTTTGCAGGAACGAGGGGGGCATCTTCCTGTAACTGAAGGATATCCCCGTGGGCAATACCGTAGGCTTCGGCAGATCCGACGAGGACGATTTTACAGTCCCCCCCCTGCTTTCTTACAGCTTCAAGGACATTGAGGAATATTTCTGTGTTATTGGAAAATGTTCCGACGGGATCTCGCCAGCTTTCAGTGACAGAACTCTGTGCAGCAAGATGGAGGATTGCATCAGGAGATACGTCATTGATAATCTCTTGTATGCGTTCTTTTTCCCGGAGATCTGCACGATGTAGACAAAGATATGACCTTGCATCAGGATTGCACAGATAGTCCCATGTAGGAATTGAACGGCAAATCCCATGGATTTCAATGGGTTCATCCTCTCTGCTCAGGATATCAAGGACATGTCCTCCTACAAATCCTGCGATTCCGGTAACGAGGAGCTTGTTCATGGAAGGTTTGCGAGGAATAGTACGGGCAAGGTACTTATTGTTGATTCAATAGGCTTAAAGTATGTCGTGTAAATATTTCGGAGGATCTACAATATTTCTGCTACATTTATCAGTTCAGAAATGTATCCGTGCAGTCAAATAATGGATCCCAAACCCGTAAGTGAATCTTCTTATAAAGGATCCAATTTCCCACAGGTTCAATATAAGAAATCCCGCGATCGAGGGCCTGAAAAAACCATGACAAAAAAATTTGGAGTTATGACATGAGTACAATTCATTTCTACAATCCGGGAGAGATCATAAGGATTGCCATGACCTCAATACTATCAGGGTTCACAATTTCCGGTAATAGATCCCTGCCCTATCAACAGATCTTCCGGAAACCATCCCCCTCACATCGATCAGCACCGGATGATCCTTCATCAATCCCCGGATCTTTTCAACCGGCATCGCTCTGAACTGCGCATGCGCCACGGCAATAATAACAGCATCAACCTTTACATCCAGTCGGGGAAGGGATTTTGCACCGAATCTCTGAATCGCCTCATCGGAAAGCAGGAGATCATAGCCATAGACATCCACCTTGAACTCCCTGAGTTCACGAACTATCTCTTCAACCGGGGACTCGCGGGTATCCGGCACATCCTCTTTGTATGTCAGCCCCATAATCAGGACTTTGGATCCTTTGATTACCTTTCCCACTTCATTCAGACCCTTGATAGCCAGTTCAGTCGCATGTTTTGGCATCGAGTCGTTGATGAACCGACCGGCAAGGATTACCTGTGGGGGGTATCCGAGTTCCTCGGCTTTCATGACAAGGTAATACGGATCCACCGGGATGCAGTGCCCTCCGACAAGTCCCGGGCGGTACCGGTAAAAGTTCCACGTGGTACTGGCAGATTCGAGAACCTTTTCGGTATCGTTTATATGATCCGGAACGTGACTTCATCTCACCCCATCTAAAAGGAGCCCGTATCGGGCTCCGCTCACGTCTCCGGAAAAAGATAGACACTGCGATTGGTAAACCGTGTCCACATGCCGGACCCCCCCTGGTTCCATACGCCGGAGAATGCCGGCATCGGGTACCATACTATGTCCACCGGTAAACGTGGCCGGGAAAACGAACTTCCTCTCCCTCATGGGTAAAAAAACAAAAGGGCCGGCCACCATGATGTGAACTTTTTTTACGGTTCTGAACAGGGAAAAATGAGGATTATTGGGGGTAACCACCGGAATGGTGTTTTTTTGGCATTCCGTACGAAATTGAACGCGGTGCCCGTAATCGTACCGGAAATTATTCAAGCAGCATCACATTGCACGCTTTTCTGACTACGGATGAAAGTTCTTTATCTGCCGTGAACAGCGTGGCCCTGTGACGTACCGCTGCGGCAACGAACAGCGCATCGTAGAGTGAGATGTTGAGCTCGCAGGCCAGGTCGAGTGCCGGCGGGATCAATGCACCGGAGGGGATTGTTTCGCAGAGATCTTGGATGAATAGGGTGGCATCATCGAGCATGATCTTCACATCCTCGGGACGATCCTCCCCGGATAAAATCCGTTTCAGAGCGACATTTGCCACCTCCGCCAATGCAAGATCCACAGTGACGCAATCCATCCAGGTTATTTTTTTGATCGCCTTTGCTGTCAGCTCTTCCGGAAAAAAGATCGCGGCAATGACGCCTGAATCGAGCACGGTCTTACCGGACATCGCGGGCCTCACGAATAATCCGGACCGCAGAGGTGCCCGGACTCAATGATTCATGTCTCGTCTGTGCACGGGCGAGCACCTGTTCCTTTCGTTTCTTTCTGACCGTATCTTCGATAAGGGCCCGGATCTCTTCCTGGCATCCGCTTCCCGGCAGCTCGTCGATCATCTTCCGGACCCGGGAATCGATCCGTATACTGTACACAGAAGTTGCCATAGATCATTGTTTACAATTTTTGTATACAAAAATATTGCCTTTTTTTGCGCAACCGGAATCCTTCAATATTCATCCCGATGGACTGGAAGTTCGTGCATTCGCCCCCGTTTCGGGGATTCCGGATTTATTCAGCCAGGCATATCGTATATCCGCTCCAACAGGATTGTGCCACACGGTCGGGGACAGGCCGGTGGGACCGAAAAGCTCCTCCTCATGATTCACTGCGGATAGCGTACGCTCTCGCGTTCCATTCAGCCCCACCCGGCATGCGGCAGGATTGAGAGAAAAATGCATACAGGGAACAAACAGAACGAGACGAACCAGACGATTGCAGATGCATACAGGAATGATGGATCGCAGATCTCCGGTTCAGGACACGTTGCCGGATGCACAGCATGTACCGGCTGCAGGTCCACAGTAACGCAGGAAGAACAGAAAACCGCCATAGATCAGACCGGAAAACCGACGGCTGCGGCCGGACGGGATACCGGTCCGGTCAGGCTGAAGAAGCCGATAGCGGCAATACGCGAAGCAAAACGACGGGCCGTGATATGGGGATTC
>Ga0074195_1000938_pt1 | contig 47287 bp, 33 predicted proteins | sample EPASupsiteHSE623_FD_64525 | JGI IMG/M metagenome (GOLD analysis project Ga0074195, IMG submission 64525) | Bioremediated contaminated groundwater from EPA Superfund site, New Mexico - Sample HSE6-23 | ecosystem: Environmental > Aquatic > Deep subsurface > Groundwater > Contaminated ...
CGGAATCGTTTTCAGCGCTCTAGCCACACGAGCGGATCGAGCGGCTCGGCGTTCTTGCGGATCTCAAGGTGGAGCTGGGCCTCTGCGCCCCCCTGACCCGTGCCTTGACCGACGAGGGCCACCGGATCGCCCCGTCGAACCCATTGTCCCACGCCCACCATGATGGAGTCCAGATTTCCGTACACGGAGATGATCTTGTTCGATCGTCCACCGTGATCGATCATCAGCACCTTGCCGAATGAGGGGAGTGTCCCGTGGTGAATGACTCGCCCGGCCTCGACCGCCTTGACGGTCCGGAGCCCCACGACGCGTACATCGATCCCGGGGTTGAAATACTCTGGCTGGTTGCCGTGTTTGACCGTGCCGAAGGGACGAACCACTTCCATGTCCCCATCAAGCGGCCAACCGAGCTTGCCCGGTGAGAGGTTCTTCGCCGGAAGACCGTTCTCCTCGATCTTTGCTTGGCCGCCCACGCCATCCTTTCGGGCCAGATCCTGGACTCTCTCCGCCTCGAGCTCTTTGATCTTTTCGGTGAGTTCGCAGGTCGCCTTCTCCAGAGAGGTGGCCCTCGAGAGAGCGGACACCCTTTCCAGTCGCAATTTGTCGAGTATGTCCTGACCCTTTCCAATGGCCTTGGCAAGGGTCTGATTCTTCTGTCTCTTCTCTTCCTTGAGGCTCTCCATCCGCTTTTGCTCGGCCGCCAATGCCTTACGCTTCTGTTCGATCTGCCCGGTCAGGGTGGACAGTTCCTCCATCTTTCGGATGTCGACGGACGTCAGGATCCGGACATACTGATAGCGACGCATGAATTCGGAGAAACTCTGGCTTCTCAAGACGAAGCCGAACAGGGGGAGAGAGCGCATCTCATAGAGGGCCGCCAGCCTTTTGGAGAAGTCCGCATAGGACACCGCGAGCTGGCTTGTGGCGACCTCGAGGTCCTTGGAGAGTTTCGACATCTCGGCCTGCACCAAAGCCAACTTCTCTCTGGCCTGGCCGACCTCGGCCTCGAGTTTCTCCTGGGAGGCGACGTTTTCCTGGCGTTCCTTCTCCAGTTCCTCGTACTGGCTACTGAGCACGACCACCCGTTGGCGTGCCACCTCGAATCGATCTTTTGCCTCTTCGAGCCTCCGCTTTTCTGTCCGGATTTCCTCGGACGTGACAGAACCCATCTTCCCGATGAGGGCCAGCTCCTGGCTGCGGACGGGATGCGGGATCGCCAGAACCAGACCGAAGGCCGCGATGGCCATTGTCACGCGAGAGAACGGTTTTGTCATGTCATTGATGAGAAGCGACGAATCGCTAGACCGAGAGACGCCTGAGTGACACCAGACTCCCCAGGAACCCCAGGACTCCCCCCATGAGAAACAGCTGTACCCCCAACCTCCGGAGCTCGGGCCATCCGACGAATCCGGTCACTCCCAATGAGAGCCCCTGGATCTGACCCAAGAAAAAACGGTAGCCCACGACGAGAAGCGCGAAGGAGAGCAGAGCTCCCGCCACCCCGGCCAAGAGCCCTTCGATGAGAAAGGGGGTGCGAATGAACCAGTTCGTGGCCCCCACGAGCCGCATGATCGAGATCTCGTCTCGCCGAGCATAGACTGTGAGCCAGATCGTGTTGGCCACGATGAGGAGGCTGGCGAGCCCCAGGACGACCACAAGAACGAATCCGACACAGCGCGTGAACGAGATGCATCGAAGGATGTTGGTCACCCATTCCTGTCCGGAGCTGACCGATCCCACGGCTCGATCTGCTTCGAGCCTTCTGACCAGATCCGGAACGTCAGCCGTCTCGGCGACCTTGATCTCGAAAGAGTCCGGGAGAGGGTTCTTTTCGATGGTTTTGAGGATCCACGCCTTCTCTCCAAGATCGGACAGAACGAGCTTGAGGGCCTCTTCTCTCGATACGTACGTCACCGTCTGGATCGCCGGGTCTGCCTCGAACCGGCGCTTGAGCATTGTCACCGATTCGGTATCGACTCCATCCTTCAGGTACACGATCAGCTTGTATTGATCGTGCAGTCGACCCAGAAACAGATTGGCGTTTTTGAGGAACAAGATGAACGAGCCGAGGACCAAGAGAGACAGGGCAATGGAAGTGATCGTGGCCGCTGCCATGACTTTCGAACGCCTGAGCCCGGCAAGAGCCTCTCGTGAGTGAAACGAGACCGTCTCGACGAATTCCATCTCTTGTCACCTTATCGAGTCGAGAGCCAACTTGATCTGTGCTCTGTCACCACTGGTTCACGGATAACGTTGCCTGTCGCGAGCTAATCCATTGCTTTTCCGTGTTTCTCCTGGTCGGAGAGGACTTTGCCGGCCACAAGATGAACGACTCTCTTCGCGAATTGATCGACAAGACCCATGTTGTGCGTGGCCATGATGACCGTGGTCCCACGATTGTTGATCTCGACGAGGATTCTCATGATGTCCAATGAAAGCTCCGGATCGAGATTTCCGGTGGGCTCGTCAGTCACCAGGATGGCCGGGTCGTTGACCAGGGCTCTGGCGATACAGACCCTCTGTTTCTCACCCGCCGACAACTGGCTCGGGTAGAGGTTGGCCTTGTGTTTCAAACCCAGAAGATCGAGTGCCCGGGCGGTCTTCACCTGGACTTCGTCCGTACCGGCTCCGGTCACCCTCAACGCGAAGGCGACGTTGTCGTGGATGCTCTTGGATTCGATGAGTTTGAAATCCTGGAACACGACACCAACGCTCCGCCGAAGGTATGGCACTCTCGATTCGTGGAGCCTCTCGATGTTTCGACCGTCTATGACCACGTGACCGCTCGTGGGAAGTTCGTCCCGATAGACCAGGCGCATCAGCGTCGTCTTGCCGGCCCCCGATGGCCCCACGAGAAAGACAAACTCGCCTTTCTTGATCGCCAGATTGATGCCCCGAAGGGCTTCGACCCCGTTCGGGTACGCTTTCACGACGTTGTACATTTGGATCATCGAGGCAACCTCTTTCTTCCCGCGCGAGCTTTGAACTCTTGCGGAAATGGCGTGTCCATGGGGCAGTCCAAGCTCCTCCCGTTACCGAGACTGCCTGCGTCGAACCGGCCAACTCACTGTCCGAGTGTTTCGTGAATCACCCCATCCGTTCGCTCCATCGGGTGTCCAAACTGCGGTGATGGATGGCCTCCGCGATGTGCGCCTTCGCGATCGTCTCCTGTCGATCGAGATCGGCGATGGTTCGGGCCACCTTGAGGACCTTTTCGTAGCCGCGGGCGGAAAGCCCTGCGATCCGCGCCATCCGACCGAGGTAGTCACGGACCCCGACGGAGAGAGAACAAGTGGTCCGTAACTCGTGAGGTTTCATCCGGCCGTTGGTGAACGGTTGGCTCGGGGGCTGATCCGAGGACTTTCGGTAGACTCCCGAGAGCCTCTGGGCCTGCAACTGGCGGGCCTTCATCACTCGATCGCGAACGACCTCCGAGCTCTCCGCGAGGCTCTGGTCGGTCAGACTGTCCGGGGAGACAGGGGGAACTTCCACGCACAGATCGATACGTTCCAGGAGTGGACCGGAGATTCGCGACAGGTAACGCCGAACGGCCAGTGATGAGCAACGACACGGCCGATCCGGGTGCCCTCGGTTCCCGCACGGACAAGGGTTCATTGCCGCGACCAGGCAGAAGTCCGCCGGGTAGGTCAGGCTCGCCTGAGCTCTGGCAACGGTCACTTGTCCATCCGAGAGAGGCTGTCTTAGTACTTCGAGCGTGTTCCGCTTGAATTCCGGCAGTTCATCGAGAAAAAGGACTCCGCGGTGGGCCAGACTCACCTCACCGGGCCTCGGGTTTCTTCCTCCACCGATGAGCGCCACGTCCGACGCGGTGTGGTGGGGGGTACGGAAAGGACGAGTGTCGCTGATCGGGTTCGTGGAAGACAGGAGCCCAGCCACGGAATGGATGCGAGCCACTTCCAGTTTCTCATACAGACTGAGGGGCGGAAGAATTGAAGGGAGCCTGCTGAGAAGCATGGTCTTGCCCGAGCCCGGGGGCCCCACGAGCAGAAGGTTGTGATTTCCTGCCGCGGCGATCTCGAGCGCACGGCGAGCCCCGGGCTGGCCTCTGACGTCGGCCAGGTCGAGCGTTTCCGTCACAGGTGGGCTCGCTGTCGCGACCGACTGTCGATGCTCGACCCGATCGAGGTCGATCTCTCCCCTGAGGAACCCGACCACATCCCCGAGATTTGCCGACTGTCTGGCACGGATGCCCGGCACGATCGAGGCTTCCTTGGCATTCGCCTCTGGCACGATCAACTCCCGGTCAACCGTTGCCTGGGCACAGCAGGCGAGCGCAAGAAGCCCTGATACAGGCCTGAGCGCCCCATCGAGACCCAACTCCCCCCAGAAGATCAATCGTTCGAGAGCCTCCTGGGGGATCTGCTCTGATCCGGCGAGAATGCCCAGAGCGATCGCGAGATCGAGGGCTCCTCCACCTTTTCTCAAGGTGGCTGGGGCGAGATTCACCGTGATGCGGCGAATCGGGAAGGTAAGCCCCGAGTTGCGGATCGCAGAACGGATCCGCTCGCGGCTCTCTTGGACGATCGTGTCTGGCAATCCGACCACTGTCACTCCCGGCAATCCCGGACTCAGATCGACCTCGACTTGGATGACCCGACCTTCCACACCGACCACCGTTCCAGCGAGCGTACGAGCGAGCACGGCACCACCTACCTAATACAAATCGGCAAGATATGACCAAAGTTTTGTAGAAACTTGGCCTTTCGATACAGAATGCGGGCACGAACCAGAATAGGCTTCTCGGCAGCACGCCGGTAGCGACATCCGTGGACACGCGGAGTCTGATAGCACCCCACCCGTCGTGCATCCCGCGCTCGGGCGCTCGGGGAACGCCTTTACTCTAGAGAAGTACATCGAGGAGCGGCGACGAGTTCTGACGCAGCAGACGGGGCACAGATGGGGGATCAGGGTCGGGGAACGCCTTTACTCTTCCTGAGCCATCGGGATATACTGCTGATCTGGTCAGGACACTCGGGAGCCTTCTCTTCGCGGGCAACCGCGATGGCGATCCGTGCTTCCATCGTCTCGGATTCGAGGACGTCCTGTCGTTGGATCCTTCGAGGCTCCAATTCGGCCCCTGACTCACGTGGCAGGCACTCTGTGACCAAACTGTTGCTGGTTGACGACGACGAGGACATCCTCGAGTTGGCCCGGGAGAATCTCGGCGCGCATGGCTTCGAGTGTCTCTTGGCCTGCAACGGAGACGTGGCCCTGAAGGTTTTGGAAGCCGATCCGCCTGACCTGATCATTTCGGATATTTCGATGCCCGAGATGGACGGTCTCACTTTCTGCAAGAAGGTGAAATCGAACATCTTCTTCTGCCGCATTCCCGTCATTCTCCTGACTGCCCGCGCCCACATCGACGACCGCATCTCAGGCTTCGAATCGGGGGCCGATGACTACCTCGTGAAGCCGATCGATTTCCGCGAACTCGCGGCCAGAGTCAAGGCGATCCTCCGGCGTTACAAGCAGATCCTCGACATGAACCCCTCGACGAAACTCCCTGGGGCGAACGCGGTGGAGGAGGAGATCGGGCGGCGGATCAAGAAGGAGCAGCCGTTTTCGGTTTGCTATGCCGACCTCGACAACTTCAAGGCCTATGCCGATACCTACGGCTTCCAGATGGCGAACAAGGCCATCAAGCTTACCGCGCGGATCCTGTCGGACAGCATTCGGAGCGTGAAGGAGAAAGAGACGTTCCTGGCCCATATCGGCGGTGACGACTTCATCATCCTGGTCCGCCCGGTAGGAGCCGTGCGGCTCTGCAAGCGCGTCATCAAGGAGTTTGACGAGCGGATCAAGGGATGCTTCAACGATACCGATCTCTCGAACGGGTACTACCTGGGCTTCGACCGAGACGGCAACTTCCGCAAGTTTCCAATCATGGCCATGTCGATCGCCATTCTCCCGAACGCGGGGCTCCAGCTCAAATCAGCCCGTGAAATCGGAGAGACAGCCTCACGCCTCAAGCGGGTCGCCAAGAAGGTACCCGGATCGAACATCGTCAAGCTCGAGGCGAATGAAGTGGTGTCGTAGGAGCCTGTCGGAGCAAGCCTCCCAGGCTCGGTCCGGAGCCCCCACCTGGCCTTGGAAGTGAAGCTTTGTTGTGGGGGACCCCCTACTTCCTTCCCGCGTATTCCTTGACCAGCTCGGCACCGATCACATTCCGTTGGATTTGGTTGGTGCCTTCGTAGATCTGGAGAATCTTGGCGTCCCGCATCATCTTTTCGACGGGGTAGTCCCGCATGTAGCCGTAGCCGCCCAGGACCTGGACCGCGTCGGTCGTCACCTGCATAGCCATGTCGCTCGCGAAAAGCTTGGCCATGGCCGAGATTTTGGAGATGTCCTTGGCCTTGCTGTCGATCGTCCTAGCCGCGGTGTAGACCAGACAGCGGGCCGCCTCGATTTTCGTCGCCATGTCGGCCAGCATATGAGAGATGGCCTGGTTGGCCGAGATCGGCTTGCCGAACTGGACACGGCCGCGGGCATAGGTCACGGCCTCGTCGAGAGCTCCCTGGGCGAGACCAACGCCTTGTGCCCCGATTCCAGGCCTCGAATGATCCAACGTCTTCATCGCCAGGATGAACCCCATTCCCTCTCGTCCGATCCGGTTCTCCTTGGGGACGAGACAGTCTTGGAAGACCAGCTCGCGGGTGGCAGAGGCGCGGATCCCCAGTTTTTTTTCCTTCTTGCCGAACGAGAATCCCGGCATCCCCTTCTCGACGATGAAGCAGGAGGCTCCGCGCGGGCCCTTGCTGCGGTCGGTCATCGCGATCACGGAATACGTGTCGGCTTCGCCTCCGTTCGTGATCCACTGTTTGGTTCCGTTTAGAACATAGTGGTCGCCCTGGAGGACGGCGTAGGTCTTGACCCCGGCCGCATCGCTGCCGGCGTCCGGTTCCGTGAGTGCAAAGGCGCAGAGCTTCTCTCCGGTTGCGAGCGGAGGAAGGTACTTCTTCTTCTGTTCGTCGGAGCCGCTGAACAGAATGGGGTAGGCCCCCAATGCGTTGGCCGCGTAGGAGACGGATACCCCGATGCAGGCCCGGCTGAGCTCTTCCACTGCCAGGATGAACTCGAGGGTGCTGCCTCCGACCCCCCCGTATTCTTCCGGAAGGTAGAGCCCCATCAGGTCCATTTTGCCGAGCTCGCGGAGTATCTCGTGAGGGAACTCCTCTTTCTCGTCCAGCTCTGCTCGCCGCGACCTGACCCGTTCCTGGGCATACTCGCGGACCATGGATCGGATGTCGTTCTCCCTCTCGGTGAACCCGTATTCTATCGCACCCACAGCAGCTCTCCTCTCTCCTGGCGTCGAACACTCGAAGCCATCAACCACCGGCAACTTCCAGGGGGACCGGGGTCCGTGCTCCGGGTGCCAGGTTATAGTCGCAAATGGTGTGTTCGTCAACTCGGATGATGCGAAAAGGGGCTTTCCGGAAACCACTTGAAGCCGCGACCTTCCGACGCGTATTCTCTTGTCGACGTCCTCCGCGGAAGCCGAGGAGGCCCCCGGAACGAGCCATGTCCAACCCCATGCCCCCAAATCCCCCATCCGATGGTCCCCTTGATCCAGCCCAGCTTGTGGGGCTCGTCCCTTTCCGGGAAGTCGCGGTTCATCGTCCGGAGCTCCTCAAACGGGCGATCGGGGTTCGTATCCGACGGTTGGACGTGGGAGACGTGCTCTTCTTCGAGGGAGAGCGCGGCAACACGGCATTCTACATCCAAAGCGGGACGATCGAGCTGTTCGTGACCCCACCCTCCAACCTGTCGACGAGCTTCTGGGCCCGGCTGCTCGATCGGTGCAACTCATTCATGGAGCGGGTCTGGAGGGTCCGGGCAAGACCTTCCTCGCTGGGTTCGGAGACTCTTTTCTCCGGTGAGATCCCCCCCCAGGAAGTGTCATCTCAAGAAGCAGGTCAGCGGAAGTGGCCTCGTCCCGAGCTGCCTCATTCCTGGGTGGCCCTCGACTCTGTGCGGCCGTTTCGCTATCGGAGGCCGGCGACGACCCTGGGACCCGGAAGCCTCTTCGAGGAGCTCACGTGTCTGAACGCCTTCAAGGAGCGACGCGTCGACCTCCTTGGGAATAAGCTCCCCGGGACCTTTCCCAGACCGGCCGCGGCCAGAGCAGCCACCGCGGTGGTTCTCCTGGAACTCGACCAGCCATCTCTGTTGGCCCTCAAGGAGGTGGGGCCGCTCGCGGCCCAGCTGAAGGAGTCAATGAAGAGGGTGGCCGTGGACGCGAGCTTCGGGGCGGGCACCCCGCTCACGGAGGAGGAGCTCAAGAGTCTCGAGATCAAGGGGATCAAGCCGTTTGCCCTGCACGCCCGTTCTCTTGCGGCGCAGCCCGGGTCTGTGGTCCGGCGGCAGTTCAAGGACGGAGAGATCATCTGTCGCCAGGGCGAGTTCGGCTCGACCGCCTTCATCATCGAGAAAGGGGCTGTCACCGTGCATCTCGAGAAGAAGGCGAGTCCTGTGCCCGTGGGATTCGAACCTGCGACTCCTCCCAAAACCATCGTGGTTCGTTCCGTGGATGTTCCTCCCGGAGGCTCTCCATTCTCGAGCGGCGTGATCCAGCCGGTCGACGAGCAGCATCTCGCATCCTTGGGCGAGGGTGATCTGTTCGGAGAGATGACGTGCATGAATTTCTATCCGCGCGCGGCCACTGTGAAGGCGAGCGCGGATTGTGTCCTTCTGGAGATCCTCCGGAGCGTTCTCGACATGCTCAAGCGGGCGGGCCCCTACAAGGAGAAGCTCGACGCGGACTACCGGGAGCGATCGCTGGCAAACCATCTCAGGGCGGTCTCCCTTTTCAAGGAGCTCCCTGATGAGATGATCGAGGAGCTGAAGGGCAGGGCCAAGCTCGTCCACGTTTCGCGCTTCGACAAGGATCAACGCGAGATTCGCGAGTCCGGGGAATATACGATCTGCTCCGAAGGCGATGTGGCCGACCGGTTCTTCTTGGTCCGCAGCGGAACCGTGAAGGTGACCCAGAAAGCCCCGGGGGGCGAGCTGATCCTCCCGTACCTCGTGAGGGGCGACTACTTTGGCGAGGTCGGTCTGATGCACGGCGGCGTGTGCAGGACCACGTGTACGGCGCTCGACCACGTCGAACTCGTGGCCATCGACAAGGAAGAGTTCGATTCCATGCTCTCCCGGTTTCCACGGGTTCGTGAGCGGTTGGCCGAGGCGGCGCGCCGACGGACGGCGGCCGAGCGCGCGGCTCTCCAGCGCTACATGGAGTCCAATCTGAAGGAGTTCGTTCAGCAGGGACTGATGGACGCTCAGGACCTCCTGATCATAGATCTCAAGTCTTGCGTTCGGTGCGATCTGTGCGTCCGTGCCTGCGCGAAGACCCACGGAGGTGTGAATCGCCTCGTGCGGGACGGGGCCCGGTTCGACAACTATCTGATCACAGCGGCTTGCCGTTCGTGCCGAGATCCTCTCTGCATGATCGGTTGCCCCGTGGGTGCGATCCGGCGACGGGATTCGAAGGAGATCCTCATCGAGGACTGGTGCATCGGCTGTGATCGTTGCGCCGAGCAGTGTCCCCACGGGGCGATCCGGATGCACTTCTTTCGGACCGAAGAGCCGGGGAGTGGGGGCGACCCGCGAGCCTTGGTCAAGAAGCAGGCCGCTGGCTGCGATCTCTGTTCCGGTTACGTGGAGCCGAACTGTGTTTACGCCTGTCCGCACGGTGCAGCCCGGCGCGTGGATCCGTGCAAGTTCTTCGGCTCTCCAGCGCACCGGGTCGCGGGACGATCGGGAGCTTGTCCTTAGAGAGGAACGAGTGAAGAGCGTTCGGTTCATCCCTCACGACTGTGACTTCCGGATGCACCGTGATAGAATGGGGCGAAATGGGGTGGAGACCGTGAACCGATGGCGCGGAACAGGCTTCCGGGGTCGGGGCGAAGCGATGGAAAGGGCGGCGTGAGATGGGAAAGAACAAGATGGACGAGCAACTCGGGCCTCAGGAGGAGACACTCGCCGACCTGTCGCGAGCCGACCTCGATCCGGATCGGCCGCGTGAGAGCGTGGAAGACATCCGCGATTTCATCCGGAAGTTGCCCAAGACCGAGCTCCACATCCATATGGACGGCTCGTTGCGTTTGTCCACCCTGCACGAGCTTCTCAAAGACGCAACACCGGTGGAGTGCCAGAAGGCCGAGCATGCCATCTTTTCGGCCTTTGGCGAACACGTGTGTCTGGCCTCTTGCTCGGAGGACGCTCTGGGTCGAGTGGTCGCGGTCGGAGACCGTGCTCAGAATCTGGAGCAGTACCTCGTGCCTTTTGCCGTGACCCTTCTCGTGCTTCAAGACGAGGAGAAGATCCGCCGGGTGGCCCGCGAAATCGTCCAGGATGCCGCTGCCCAGAACGTCCGCCACCTCGAGCTCAGGTTCGCCCCGCTCCTGCACGAGGAGCATGGGCTTTCGCTTCCGCGGATCGTGGAGACTGTGCTGAAGGCTCTCCAATCAGCGGCAGAGGAGATCAATCCACCGTTGACCACGGGCCTCATCATCTGTGGAATGCGGCACGACGTGGAGGGAACCATCGTGGCCGCCGAGCTTGCCTGCATGTACAAGGAAGCTGGCGTCGTGGCCTTCGATATTGCGGGGCCCGAGCGGAATAACCCACCGGATCTTCATCTCGCCGCCTTCAAGATCATCCAGAACCACATGCTCCGAGTGACCGTCCACGCGGGCGAAGGGTACGGTCCTCGGTCGATCCGTTCGGCCATCTACGACGTGACCGCAAACCGCCTGGGCCATGGGACGCGGGTCTACCAGGACGGAGACCTGTTCCGCTATGTCGTGAACACCCGGATTCCGTTGGAGATGTGTCTGTCCTCGAACGTTCATACCCGAACGGTCCACTCGTACCAGACCCATCCACTCCTGACCTACCTGCGGCGTGGGGTTCGGGTTACGCTCAACACGGACAACACGCTGATCTCGAGCACGTCGATCAGCGACGAGTACGAGAAGGTGTGGCGGTATTTGAGGGCCACGAAAGACGACCTCAAAATGCTGGCCATCAACGGATTCAACTCCACCTTTCAGGACTACGAGACCGCCAACCCCATGCGAGAGGAGAACAAGCGCATCATCAAATCGTTGTAAGATTTGCTTGGGTCAGTCGTCCTCGCGAGGCCGGCCCCACTGGAACAGAATGGGGGTCAGGACGAGTGCTGCCACCATCGTGGCGAAGACCCCCTGACCAAGAGTGGCGCCGAACGAGGCGAGCCCACGGTGGTGCGAGAGGACGAGGCTGCCGAATCCGGCCATTGCCGTGGCTGCCGAATAGAAGATGGCCCGCCCCGTTCCGGCCAGAGCCACGGCCACATCTTGTTCGTTGAGACAGCGGTGGATGAGGTTGATTCCGAAGGCGATGCCCACGCCGAGGATCACCGGGATCGCCAGGGAGTTCAACGGGTTCCAGGGCGTTTTCGAGGCTGCCACCAAACCTGCCATCCAGGCTGAGCCGCAGACCATCGGGACGAGCGCCAAGAGGGTCAGCCAGGCCTTGCGAAAATCGAGGAACACGATCACCGTGACGGCCAGGAAGGCGAGCACCGCGGCCTGTCGGAATCCGCGACGGATCAGTTCCATCATCCGAAAGACGACGATCGGAATCCCGGCAACGCCTTTGACGCCGGGACGTCCGGCCAGGCTCTCGCACCGGTCGACGAAGGCCTGCGCGAACTCCTGACTCGAGAGTTCGGACCTGGGCGACACGTAGACGGCCACGGATCCGGAGCGGCCGACGTATCGCGAACGGACCCCCGAGGGCAAGGTCTCCAGAGTGAACGGTGCGATCCCGTCGGAGTTCGCCAGCGTCGAGATCAGTTCCCCGACCTCGGAAACCATGTCGGAGCCGACCGACGCGAGAGCCAAGCGTGCCTGTGCGACCGGCCCTTGAGTCAGAAGCTCTCGTGCCTGGCGAGTCTCGTCCTCGACCTGCCCGATCAAACGCGTCAGCTCCGCGGACTTCTCCATCTTGGCCAAGGTTCGGACCCCCTTGAGCGCCGCCGGCAAGGAGTCGAGTTGTCCGATCACGCCCCGGACATCCGGAGAAGGAGCTGTGCGGGAGAGTGGAGGAAGTCTGCGGACCGACCGGGCGATCCGGTCGATCTCCGGAGGTCTTGTGGCACCGGACTGGGTGACCAGATCGGTGGGAGAATCGATGACGCCGATCGACCGGTCACCGGAGAGTTCCTTGGTCACCTGGCGCGCTGCATCGAGCGTGGTGCAGAGGATCACGCAGTAGTCAGCGGACAGGTGGAACTCGTCCCTCAGGATCTCTTCCAGGTGCACGTTGGGGGCGTCTTTGGACTGCAGATGAGACAGGTTGTAGTCGAAAGGGACCTTCCATGCGCAGGCGAGCGAGGCCAGCACGAGGATGGCGCTTGCCGTGGGGATCTGCCGCCGAGGCCGTGCGAGGCCGGCCAACAGCGCCGCGATACGGGAGGTACGAGGGTCGTCCCCACGCCGCAGAGAATCGAGATCGGATGGGAACTTACGTTCCTTGAGGACAACGATCGCCGGCAAGAAGGTGATCATCGAGATCCACGCGAGAAGGACGCCTGAGCCTGCCACGAGTCCCAGTTCCTGGAACGCCACGAACCGATGGAACAGGAGCGAATAGAATGCCGCCGCCGTTGTGATCGCTCCCGTGAGCATTCCGGGGCCACCCAGGAGAATGGCGCAGGTGAACGCCTGTGCAGAGGCATCGGGACCGCGGAACCTGGGGAGTGTGTCGCGATACAACGTGAAGAGATAGATGGCAAAATCCATGCCGAGCCCCACCAGGATCGCCAGAAAAACGCTCGAGATCAGGTTCAACGAGCCAACGAGCCAGACAGAGACGGCGCTTGTGAACAGGAGAGCGGCCCCGAGGACCAGGTTGGCCAGCAGCGCGAAGACGAAATGGCCCAGGGCCAGCGTCGACAGCACGAAGACCAGCACGCAGGCCACCACAGAGGTGCGCGCCAGATCGGCCTCGATCGTGACCTCTTCCTCGAGGTCCCCGATGGGCCCCCCCCCGATGAGCCATGTGACCCCCGGGATCGTCTTCCTCGTCTCTGTCAGGTCCGCGTTCAGCCGTGTCAAAAACGCCCGTGTGAGGGCTGAGTCGTCGAGTTCACGCGCCGGGTTGAGGACCATCAGGTAGCGACGACCGTCGGTCGAACAGAGGTAGCCGCGGGCGTCGAGGCAGACCTTGTGGTCAGAATCGCCCTCCAGGGCCAGCGAGGGGAAGGCTCTCTGACGGGTGCTGGCCTGTTCGGTGGTTTTTGCCACCGCGAGCAGACGACGGACTGCGTGGCGAAGAGCGTCTCTGACGAACTCGAGAGAAGAGCAGACCTCCTGAATCGGTGGCGGCGGACCGGTGTCGGAGAGCTCCTCGATCACGTGCCCCAGGAACCGCCCGAACGAGGGCTCCTCCGAGAGTGCCACGACCAGCGGGGCCAGATCGGTGATGTCCTTTTCCACCCGGGACCTCAGACCAGGTTCCATCAGCCAGAGCGCCTGCTGACGGAACCGTTCCAGGTCGACCTTGTACTGGAGGCTCGCGATCCGATCGGTCTCACGGCCGAGCTTTGCCGCGATCTTGTCGAGAAAGGCCCGACAGCGATCCGGGGAACCGTTTAGGATGAGAAAGACCGAATTGAGCGAACCGAATTCCCGTTCGTATTTCTGGTAGGCGACGACGGATGGTTCCCACGAGGGGACCAGATCGAACCGGCTGGCCTTGAGTTTGAGGCCCGAGGCGACGATCGCCGAGACGATGGTCAGCGCGACGCCTACGCCGAGGACGAAGCATGGTCGTCCGGTGACAGTGCGGGCCAGGATGGTGAAAAGGCGAAAACGCATGACGGGAGCGACGATGATACCAGGGGCGGGACGAACGCCGCAAGTTGGGCGGAAGATCGTGGGTGTGGTGACGATAGGGCTGGCAGTCTGCCCCGTGTTGAAGGCGATTCGGGAAGGATGGTAGCTTTGGGGGCGGGGAGGGCAGGGGCTTGGATCTGGGTTCGATCGATCAGGGAGGCTAACATGCGTCCATGGACGTGCTCGGGAATGCTGACACTCGCCGGGATCTTCGTCCTCGTACTCGCCGCGGAGGCTGCCAGTCGGACGAACGAGGAGGAGATCTCTCGCCTTCTGTCCCGCCTTCGCCGGGAGCCCAAGAGCGCCACGGTCCTCCGTGAACTGGGAGGACGATACGCCATAAGAGCCTCGGAAGAGGGGTATCCCACGGACATCGAGGACTCCCGTAAGTACCTCGACGCGGCCGAGAAGATCGAGCCCAAGAGCCCGAAGTTGTTCGCCTGGAAAGGGATTCTAAGACTCGTCGAGGCCAAGATTCGAGGGGTCAAGGGGTACGTAAACGAGGGGCTCCGTTTGCTGGATCGGGCGGTCGGAATGGAACCGGACAGCCTGGTCTTGAGGATGCTCCGCGGATCGGCCGACCTGGAGGTACCTCGCGAGTTCGGTCGACTTGCCGAGGGGATCGCCGATCTGGAGATGATCGAGGCCGCTCACCGAAAGGATCCCGCGGCGTTGCCGCGTCTCGAGCTCGATCCAGCCGAGGTCCATCTGAAGCTGGGGAACGGGTACCGAGGAAAGGGCGATCTGGAGCGTTCGATCTCTTACTGGCGTCAGGTCGTTTCCGAGTCACCAAGCTCCAAGGAGTCCGACTCTGCGCGACGACTCTTGCGGAAGCACGGAGCGCCGGATTCCAAGAAACCCTGAGGTCCCGGGTCGCCCTTCTCAATCCTCGTGGCGTGTCGTCAGTCCGCCCTCTGAGCCAGGATCGCGTCGAGTTCCTCTTTGAGTCGGACGAGGACCGTGTCGTAATCGAAAGCGCCGACGAGCATCCGTCCGCGCTTCAAGTTCACATGCGTGGCGGCACACCACAGGCCCAGGTCTGCATGGTCGGTCTCGCCCGGACCGTTCACGCGGCAGCCCATCACCGCGATCGTGATGTCGTGCTCTCGGGCGTACACGGTCAGTTCGCGAACCTTTTGTGCCAGCTCGACGAAGGCTGTGTTTTCCACTCTCGAGCATCCCGGGCAAGAGACGATGTCGAGGCGGTTCGTGTGCGACCGGATCGTGCGTTGTCCGCGCGCCATATCCGCGAGGATTGCCTGACCCGCCCGAATCTCCTCCCATTTGCGATCGGCCGCCACGGTCAGTGAGACCCGGAGGGTGTCACCGATTCCATCGAGCAGCAGAGGCTCCAGTGCCAAGCGGGTCTTCTCGATGCCCTCGGGTGGGATGCCCGCCTCGGTGACGCCGAGATGGAGCGGAACATCGGGTCTCTGGCCGAAGAATCGACGGTTGGCTTCGACCACTTTCGCAGGGTTCGAGTCCTTGAGAGAGACCGCGTACCGACGGAATTCGAGCTCGTCCAGAATCGCGCAGTGCGAGAGGGCTGATTCGACCATGGCCGACACCTCGTCGCCGGGAAATCGGGCGGTCAGTTCCGGATCGACCGATCCGCAGTTGACTCCGATTCTCATGGCACAATCGTGACGTTCGGCCACTCTGGCGAGATAGGACAGCTTCTCTCTGAGAGGAGTGGCGCGATCGACGTGGTGGAGGTGTCCCGGGTTGTAGCGGATCTTGCACACGAGGGGCGCGACCCGTTCAGCCAATCGGAAGTTCTCCTGCAGGTCGACGGTCAGGTTGGCCTGGGGGATCCGACGACGGATCACTTCCAGCGCGTCGCAGTCCGCGGAGGAATCGACCGCCACGCGCACGAGTCCTGATCCTGCCTCGTGGAGCATGCGAATCTGCTCGATGGTTGCTTCGACGTCCCGGGTGCGTGTGGCTGCCATGCTCTGGACGACCACCGGTTGACCGCCTCCCATGATCAGAGATCCGACCCGGATCTCCCGGGAGGGGCGTCTCCTCCGCGCGGGGCTTTTCGTGTCGGAATCCTCAGCGGGGTCACGTGGAGTCGGAGCGCTCACCGGAACGCTCCCGGCATCTCCGGCGCGAACCCCCCCGGAGGAGTGTGGATCGGACGATCCAGGAGGGGATGTGGAGCGTCGTCCCGCGGGAAGTCGTAGAAGAGAAGAACCGCCTCTCGCGGGTTGTACATCCCCGCGTCATAGTGGAAATCGACCATCTCAACCGGTCTGGTGAGTCGTTCCCCCATCCCCGTCCCTGCCTCAAAATCAGCGGCGCGGGAGTTGAGGGGCCGTGCCTTTTCGGAGAGAGCTGACGCGCCGGGCGCAAGGCTTTCTCTCGTCACCGCCCATCGGTGTTCGTCCTTTCGGTGTTCGCGCGCCAGGGCCGATTGAAGCTCTCTTACGGACCAGAAGTAGGCAGCTCCTATCACTCCGCAATTGGCGGCCAGGTCAGGGCCCCACGGGTTGCTTCTCCATCGCGCGTAGGAGGATTCCTTCGAGGTGAAGACGAACCGGCGGGCACTGGACGGCCCCACCTGCCAGCCGTCGATCTTCGCGTAGGACCTGGGCTCCAGGATCCACTTCGCCCCGTTGCCGGCCGAGCACGGACGGCCATCAATGGTGCTCAGACCATCCACCGTGAGATTCACGGCCACACGGACAGGGAGGGGGTTGTGGATACGGATCGAGTAACTCTGGTTCTCGCGGACCGTGAGAATCGGTCGTCCGTTCACGACGTTTTCCCACGAGGCTCCCGGCTCGTCGGTCACCACCTCGATCCTGAAGAGGAACGGGTGGGGGCATCGGTGGGGAGTTCTATACTCGAAATGTCCAACCGACCGTCCGGAGCATTCGAAGCTCATGGACTTCGAGGCGCAAAACGCGAATCGGGACGAGCACAGCAAGGTCAGACCCAGACACAGAGCCAGACGTCGCATGGAGTCCTCCTCTCGTCTCCTCGTTCATTTTCGGCCAGGACAGACTATCACCGCTCGGGTCCCCTCGTCACTCTCCAAAGGGCTCGGAGGGTCTTTGGGTCTGTTTGAAGAAACGGGACCGATTCGTCATCGTCGGACGATCGAGGAGAACAGATCAAGTCACGATTTTGTCGTCACTTCGTGCATACTCGCCGACCGCCCCAGAGGGCCAATTGTTCCAATTGATGCAACCTCTGAAACGATTTCGTTGCGGATCGAAACACGGCCAATCGTCAAACGCCGCTCCGAGGCCTGTCCATGACAGGATTTCCGATCTTGGGCATGCGAAGTGCAAGGAGGGAGGCGAGAAAGGAGCGGATGACCCATGCAACCCAATGGTTCCGTTGACGAAAAGCGAGAACTCATGGAGCGATACGGAAGGGACCTGGTCAAGGAGGCCCGGGCTGGGAAGCTCGATCCTGTGATCGGACGGGATTCACAGATCCGGAGGGTGATCCGGATTCTTTCCAGACGAACCAAGAACAATCCGGTGCTCATCGGCGAGCCGGGCGTCGGCAAGACGGCGATTGTGGAGGGGCTGGCTCACCGGATCCTGCGGGGTGACGTACCGGAAGGGCTCAAGAATCGCACAATCTATGCGCTCGACATGGGGTCCTTGATCGCGGGGGCCAAGTTCCGTGGAGAGTTCGAGGAGCGCCTCAAGGCGGTCTTGGGAACGGTCAAAGAGAGCGACGGACAGATCCTCCTCTTCATCGATGAACTCCATACGATCGTCAGCGCGGGCCGCGCAGAGGGCGCCTTGGACGCCGGGCAGCTCTTGAAGCCCATGCTGGCTCGTGGAGAGCTTCATTGCATCGGTGCGACCACTCTGGACGAGTACCGCAAGCACATCGAGAAGGACGCTGCCTTGGAGAGGCGGTTTCAGCCGGTTCTCGTGGAGCAGCCGACCGTGGAGGACACGATCTCGATTCTGCGGGGGTTGAAGGAGCGTTTCGAGGTTCATCATGGGGTCAAGATCTCCGACTCGGCGCTGGTGTCGGCCGCGATTCTCTCGAACAGGTACGTGGGCGACCGGTTCCTGCCCGACAAAGCGATCGATCTCGTGGACGAGGCGTGCGCCACCATTCGCACGGAGATCGACTCGATGCCCGGCGAGCTCGATGAAGCCATGCGGAGGCAGATGCAGCTCGAGATCGAGCAGGCGGCCCTCAAGAAGGAGAGCGATCGGGCCAGCAAGGAGCGGTTGGGGCGCATCGAGAGCGAGCTTACCGAGCTCAAGCTGAATGTGGATTCCATGAAGACCCAGTGGGATGCCGAAAAGAACGCCATCCGTCGCGTTCAACGGCTCAGGGCCGACCTCGAGGCCGCCCGTCGGGAGCTCCAGGAGGCCGAGCGAACGTACGACCTCAACCGAGCCGCGGAGCTCCGACACGGACAGATTCCCGCGATGGAGCGCCGTCTTCGGTCGGAGGAGGAGCTCCTGGAACGACGGCAGGGTGAGAACAGACTCTTGAGGGAGGTGGTCACGGACGACGAGATCGCCGCCATCGTGTCCCGCTGGACCGGAATCCCGGTGACCCGTCTCATGGAAGGTGAGCGGGACAAGCTTCTCCACCTCGATGACGTTCTCCACGAGCGGGTGATCGGACAGGACGAGGCTGTCGGTCTGGTCGCCGACGCGGTCATCCGTGCTCGCTCGGGGATCAAAGACCCCAGACGGCCGATCGGCTCCTTCCTGTTTCTTGGTCCCACCGGAGTGGGAAAGACGGAGCTTGCGAAGACTCTGTCTCTGGCCCTGTTCGATCGTGAGGAAAGTCTGATACGCATCGATATGAGCGAGTACATGGAACGGCACAACACGAGTCGTCTTTTGGGTGCCCCTCCGGGGTACGTGGGCTATGAGGAAGGGGGACAGCTCACCGAGGCGGTTCGACGTCAACCTTACAGCGTCGTCCTCTTCGACGAGATCGAGAAGTCGCACCCGGACGTGTTTCACGTCTTGCTCCAGATCCTCGACGACGGGCACGTGACCGACGCCCAGGGACGAACCATCGACTTCAAGAACACGGTCATCATCATGACCTCGAACATCGGATCCCCTCTGTTGTTGGAGGGTGTGGACGCTGACGGACGAATCAAAGAACCGGTCCGTGACGAGATCGGCCAGCTCCTGAGGTCACACTTCAGGCCGGAATTCCTGAACCGGGTGGACGAGGTTGTGCTGTTCTCGCCTCTGAACCGGGAGCAGATCGGTCGCATCGTCGACCTTTTGGCTCGAGAGCTCGAGCACCGCTTGTCCGAACGTCAGGTCCGGCTCGAGATCCATCCCTTGGCTCGCGACTACATAGCCGACAGGGGATACGACCCCGTCTTCGGTGCGAGGCCACTCAAGAGGTTCATGCAGAGGGAGCTCGAGACCCAGATCGGGCGTTCGCTGCTCTCCGGGAACGTTTCAGACGGCACCTGTCTGCTCATTGAGATGGAGGGGGGCCGTTTGAAGGTGTCGCAGAGACCGCAGAGTCGCTCAGGGCCTTCTTCGTAACCCGAGAAGAACCTCTTGCCCCGGGTTCCGAACATGTTGGGCCGGTTCCACATCACCTTCAGAGAATCGACGTGGTTTGCCGATGCCAAACGTGGCCCCTTTCTCGCGGGCGAAGAAGGTGGTGCGTTGGACGCTCTTCGGTTTCTCCAGGTGTCCGATCTGGCCCTGGGCCAGGTGCCGGAACTCGAGGGCGAGATTCCGTTCGACGAAAGAAGACGGATCGTGACGGCTGACCGCCGGCGAGTTCTGGATCGGTTAGTCACCGTCGCCCGAGACTTCGCGCCTTCGATCGTCCTTCTTCCCGGGGACTTGATCGATGACGCCTGGGCCACGCCGGAAGATGCTGAGGAGCTTTCTCGCGCTTTGGTCGCCCTGGGGCCGATCCCGGTGATCGTGGCGCCTGGCGAGGTGGACCCTCCGCACTGTGCCGGGTACTTGAGACAGCCCTGTCTCGAGTTGATGGGACGGTGTGGGCTTCCGGAGCACGTCACGGTCTTCGAATCCTCGAAACCGACGACCATCAAGATCGGGCCGGTGGCCGTGACTGGCTGGGCCACTTCCCCGGCGGATGCGGGCTCCGGCGGGGCAGTCCGTCCCGAAGGCGGGAGCGGGAAAGACGGTGCGGAATCGTCTCGTCCCCCCCCTCTCCAGGATCTCGTACCGTCTAGCGCTCTGGTCCGATCCGCCCTCTATCATCTGGTCGTCGCTCACCAGCTTCCGGTTTCCCACCGCCGGAGCGTCACCCCGGACCGTCTCGTCACCAGCGGGGTCCATTACCTCGCGTTGGGGCACTCAGTGGAGCCGTCTTTGGAACGAGACATCATGGGATCGGTCCGGATCGGGAAGACCGGTCATCCTGTGATTCGCGGGATCCCGGGCGGCGGCGGCGTGATTCTCGTCGGGAAGATTCGGTCCGATCACACGGTCGTCGTGGAAACGGTGGCCACGGCCGCCAGGAGAGCGTTCGTCGTCTCCGTGGACGTGAGCGCGACAGCGTCGACGGAAAGCCTGGCCACCGAGCTCGCCAGCCTTCTTTCGAGCCAGAAGATCCGTTCTCAGGATCTCGTTCGGATCCGGCTATCGGGCCATTGGCAAGGAGCCGGCTCTCCGTCGGATTGTTCCGCTCTCCTGGATCCTCACTGGACACATCTCGTCATTGACCAAGACGCGATCGAGCTGAACCCGGAGAGTGCCGGTTCGAGCCGTTCTGCCCACCTCATGAGTCTACGGTCCTCGCTTGACTCGGGTGACGAGCGGGTGAGAGCCCGCGCCCTTTGGTTGGCGCAAGAGGCCTGGAGCGGAAGGGAGGTGACCCTCGACCTTGAAGATCCGCCAAGTGCGACTTGATCGCTGGGGGGCCCTTTCCGGTCTTTTCGCCCTCGACGAGGGAAGACTGTCCCTCTTGGTCGTGGATACCGCCAGAGAGTTGGACCATCTCGCCTCGGGATTCGACGCCATTCTTTCACGCCGGTCCTCGAGTGACGGTGACGGGCTTCTCGAGGCGGAGTTGGAGCTGGACGAGGAAGGGGCGCGTCCCGCGTACCGTTGGTGGCGGTGTGAAGGAACGGCCGGTACACGGCACTTCGGGACGGCTTCCGAGCTCGCCGTCGGATCCGCAACGTCCGACACTCCTCCGGATCGGAAGGCGGTGCTCTCCAGCGTTGAGAGACTTCCTGAGCTTCGATCCTTGGTGCATGCACGGAGGGGAGAGCCCTGCGTTCTGTCGTGGGACGATGTGCTCGCCACCGGTGAACCCAAGACGCTGGTGGCCTGGCTCCGTCGTAACATCGACAGCGTGGATGGGACGACCTCATTGGAGGACGTACGGGCCGCCCTGCTCAGGGGGCTTGCCTCGTTCCCCGGAACCCGGGTCAAACGGGGGTCTGTCGACCGGGAGATCGAGCTGCTCTCAGAGGAGCTCGGCAAGCTCGGCACCCAGGCGGGCTCGTTGAACGAGGACCGTCGGTCCGCCTCACGGGCGGTGGGTCGACTCCTCGAGATTCGTCGACTCATCGACGTCCTCGAACCTCCGCTCAAGGAACTGGAGAGGTACGACAATCGGACCCGCCTGATGCAGCTGACCGATCGGCTCATGATCCACCGTGACGCGCACCGTCGGGTCAAGGACCTATCCAGAGAGGTCCTCCAACTGGGTGATTTGAGTCGCTTCCCGGATGAGCAGGACGTCTCGTCGCTGATACGGGACTTGAGAACCTGGGCGTCTGCCGAAATACGCCTTCGGGAAATGGTCGACGACCTAGTCGAGTCGAAGGAGTCGTTGGCACGGTGTCGGGCCTCCCAGCAGCGACGCGCCTGGGTGGCTCGCGTCTCCGGTCCCGTGATTCAGCAGATCGAGGCCGTGGCCCAGGACCTCAAGGGTGAAACCGAGCGTCTGCACGAGCTCAAGTCATCCATGGAACTCGACCTCTCCAAGTCTCCCGACCATGCGCAGAGGGCTCGCAAATTCGCAGCCCTGGATCGGAAGGTCGGAGCGACCACGGATCAAGATCGACAGTTTGCCCTCGGAGCCTTGGGCCAGACTCTGGCCTCTCTGTCGTCCTACGTCTCGCAGGAACAGGCCATCAAGAACGCGAAGGCCACCTTGGCCTCGGTCATCGCCTACCACTGGAGAATCTATGTAGGGTCGGCCCTGGTCGGACTGGCCGGCCTCGGGTTGGCTCTCGGATTTCCCGTCATGCATTGGAGCGATTCGGACATCACGAACGCTCATTGTTTCATCGGCGGGGGCATGTTTTTGTTGTTTCTCTCCGTCGGAACATGGACCTCCGCGGGTGGGTTCCTCAGTCAGAGACGTTCCAAGCTCGAGGCCAAGGTCGCGTCTCTTGCGATGCCGTTGGAGCTGGAGGGTCTTCGGCTCTCCACCATCGCTCTCAGAATCGACGAGATCTGTCGCCGCTTGGGGTACTCCACGGCCGAAGAGCTGGCCTGTGATTTGACCGACCACGTCCAGCTACGGAACCTTCCGGACGTTCAGCCTTACAGGCGGATGGAGGAGGCGTTCGAGCGGACGAAAACGGAGCGGTTGGCGCCTTTGCTGTCCAGAGCCCAGAGGCTTCTTTCAGGCCTTCCTCCGGCTCCTCTGACAGATCCCCTTGCGGCCTTGGAGTGGATTTTGAAAGAGAGGAAAGTCCACGAGCTTGGTGATGGTGTGGAGAGGGAGCTCGCCTCGCAAGTCCAGTCCAGGAGCCAGGCGTGTTCCCAGCTCGCCTCCATCCAAAAGAGCCGCCTGACCGAACTCAAGGAGAGACTCGCCCGCGCGGAGATTTCCGCTCTGCCCGAGAACGGCGTGGATGCCGTGGTGATCGCCTTGGCGACGCGTCAGGAAAGCCATTCGCGGTGGCTCACGATCCGCGATCAGCTTTTGCCAGCGGAATCCTCGAAACTCATGTCGCCGATCGAGCTCGGTCAGACGTGTCGCGAGGTGAGGCGTCTGACCGGAGACCTGGAAAAAGCCCTGGGTTTGCCGGCTGGCGGATTGTCGAGACAGTCGTCCCACTGTGATGAAGCGGCTTTCCCTCCAATCGGAGGGGACGCGATGGAGTTCCAAGTGGAGCAGGACCAGCTTCGTCGAGGTGTTGTGAATCGCGTCACAGAGCAGCTCGCCATTGGGCGTCGTCGGCTCTCTGCTCTTTATGAGCAGCTAGCCAGCGTATCGGTCGAGGCGGAAAAGGCTCTTTTGGCTTACCACACACGACTGCCGACCCTCTTGGAGCAGTGTTCCAGGTTGAGAGAGGCTCGCGAGCGGGCTGTGACCTATCGGGACGCACTGAGCCTCGCTCTGGCGAGACTCGACCAGGAGGGAAGTTCCGAGCGAGGCTCCGTCGCCGACAGGTTGAACCAGCAGGCCATCACTCGATTGCTCACTCATCGACCCGGCCTGGAAGGGATTCGATTCGCGAGCGATCTCGACATCGTGATACCCAAGGGTCATACGGTGAAACCGCAGGATTGGCAGCTCCTGAGCGTGTCGGTCCGGGCCTCGCTGTCCTCACGGTTCGGACCGGACGCCAAGGGTTTCCCTTTGACTCTCGTGGAGCCTCTTCCCGGTGGGTCGACCGAGGAGTTGGCCGATCTGGTCGCCTTCCTCACCGGCCAGATCTGTCCGGATCGACAGGTGCTGATCCTCACCCGGAAACGGAGTCGGTATGAGACGGTCCGCTTTGGGCAGCCGACGCTGTTCAAGAGGATCCAGGTCGTGGAAGCCGCGCGGCTGCTCGCGGATCGCGGCCGACGTCCCCGCGTGCTGCCTCGCCCGTTGCTGGCGGCCGTGGGACGGCAGGCCTAGCCCTGGCCCTTACCTATAGCTTCGGTTCCTTCGCATTCTCGGAGGACGCCTGCCTGGACACTGTCCGGAGCGCCTCCAGGAGGCCGTCGAGACCTCCGTAGACGGACAGACTGCCGATCTTCTCGGCGATCCGCTCAGTCGTCTCGAGCTCCTTGAGGTGCATCAGGATCGGGTTGTTCTCCAGGAGCTTGGCGGTGTTCATGAGGTTGCGGGTGGCGGCGGTTTCTTCCCGCCGGGCGATCATGTTGGCCTGGGCCCGCTTCTCCGCCTCGATCACCTGGTTCAGGATCGTCCGCATCTCGCCCGGCAGGATGATGTCCTTGAGCCCAGCCCCCAGGAGCGATACCCCCATCGACAGGCACCCCTCGGTCAACCGAGCGGCGATGGCCTTCCCAACATCCTCCTTGCGGGCTAAGAGGTCGTCGAGTGTCCGACCGCTGATCTCGTCCCGGAGGGCGAGCTGGAGGTCTCGGTAGAGCGCATCCTTGAAGCTCGACTGGGTTGATTGGGCCCTGTCCGGATCGGATACCGCGAACCGGGCGGAGAGGTTGATCCTGAGACTGACCTTGTCCTGGGTCATCAGCTCCTGGCCCTGGATCTCCAGGCTCTGCTCACGGATGTCGACGGTCTGGAAAGTGACGTGCTTGATGCCGTTCCAGAAGAAGTATCGCCCCGGCTCCAGGAGCCGCTCCCTGACGTTGTCGACGTACAGGATGCTCCGATGACCGTCCGGAACCTCGACCATGGTGATGAACTGACCGGAGCCGTGCCCCCGGACGATCGCGGATCGGAGGGGGTGGGTGACCTCCAGGTCCTGGATGTCGACCACCTCGACTTTATGTGCGATTGGGGTTCTCAAAAACGCGTGGAACCCGGATCCCAGGATTCCCGCGAAGTTGTCCTCCTTGAAGACCAGCCCTCTCTCGGTGTCCTTGATCCGGTAGGTCTGGATCAGTCCCGCGACTTTTGGGTCGCGCGCCAGGACCTCGATGTCCGGCAGTTCTATTCGGGGCGACAGCTCGCTGACCCTGCGTACCTCGAAGCTGCCGAGGAGCTGGAAGAGCCAGTGGATGCCGGGCCGCAGCACGCGGATGAACTCTCCGTCACGGTAGAAGAAGCCGAGCTCGTGCTTGGCGATGACGATTCTCCGGATCACGGTCCACGACCTTCCTTCCTGGTCACGGGTCTGCTGGGGCGAGCTTGGAATCCGTGAACCCCCCGGAGCACGGGAGAGGCGCGAGCCCCGCTTCCTGGCGGGAGCCCCCTTGAGGTTCCCCTATCTGGTGCGTCATCGATCCCGCGCCAGACTCGGAGGACCGGTATCCGGAAGCTCGCAGGGCCGGGTCCACGGTGGATCCCCCCACCTCCCGGCCGCGCTGTCCGTGCCCACGGAGAGCCTTTGGAGAAGGATTCGAACCCTCGCAGCTTGTGAGCTGTACCAATCACCCCTTTGGTGGGGCCCGCGACCGAGGCATGGATATGCGGGAGGACGACTCTTCGAGGAGGCCCTCCAGCATCCTACGAGGGTTGGAGCTCGAGGCCCCGGCGATGTGAGCCTGCCACACTATAGCGCAGGGCTCGACGTTTCGCAGCAAGCTGGTCTCGTCGCTCTCGTTGCCTTGGGGCGACGTTGAGTGGCTGGTCATGTCGCCCTGTGGCTACATCTTTCGAGACAATGTGGTGGACGGCTTCCCGTGGAGATAGTCTGCCGGCGCGGCCACGAGACCCGGTGAATCATTATTTGGTTCGGGCATTCCGGGCGGTGGTACTGCTCTTGCTATATACTAAATCCACGGTGGTCTGAGACCCTATGGGCTTTCCGGCACACAATGGGCTTTCCGGTACACAGCGCCGATCACTCGTTGCCGTGGAGGAGATACGATGCAGAGGACTAACCTGCGACTCTTCTTGGTGATTCTCTTGTCCTCGTGGCTGGCTCTTCCTCCACGAGCTTGGTCGGCAGGGACCGTCCCGGACGTTCCGTCCGACGCGACCATCGGACGCGGAGTCCAGACTGGCCAGAGCCAGGCCAAGGATTGGACGATCCTCATCTACTTCGACGCTGACAATGACGTCGGGGACGTGTGCGACAAGATCATCAGCAAGATGGAGAGGGCTGGCACCACCGACAGGGTGAACATCGTCGTCCAGCTCGACAGGCCGGGCAACACCGGAACCTGGCGCTATCTGATGAAGAAGGGCGACCAGCCCGACAAGATCACGTCGCAGATCGTCGAAACGCTTTCCGAACAGGACATGGGCTCGCCCGACACGCTGGGAGAGTTCGTCCGATGGGGTATGAAGAAATACCCCGCGAGACGGTACTTCCTCGATCTCTTCAGCCACGGCACGGGATGGGAAGAGTGCATCGCCGCGGACCAGCCCGTCGATCGGGCCGTCGTCTTCGACGACCACTCGGGGAACCACCTGTCGGTCGTCCAGATCGGCGAGGTCTTGCGCGGCGTGACCCGTCTTTCCGGTCAGAAGATCGAAGTCCTTGGTTACACAGCATGTCTCATGCAGACCGCCGAGGTAGCGGCCGAGGTGAGCGATTCCTGCCTCTATCAGGTCGGCTCCGAAGAGAGGACCCTGGACTGGCCGTACGACAGGTGGTTGACTCAAGTCGTGGCGCATCCAGAGTGGAACGGTCTTCAAGTCAGCAACGCGCTCCTCGATTCGTTCATGGAGCAGGTCAGCGGCGGAGATTCCTACATCGCCTTCGACATGTCGATCCTCGATCTCTCCAAGTTCTCCGAGCTCCAGACCAGGGCGGGAGCCTTCGTGCATGCGGTTCTGGGCAGTGTCGGCTCCAAAGCGAAGGTCGTGGAGGCGGTCAACGGAACCTGGGGGTACCACCGCGGGCAGAACAGGGACCTCGTCGATTTCCTCGACCAGATCCTCAAGAAGGTCGAGGACAAGCCAGTGGTCGACGCGGCAAACGCCCTTCGGTCGTTTCTGAGGGACCAGGTCGTGGTGAAACACGGTCAACGCAAGGACCCACATGCCAGATCGAACGGCCTTGCCGTATACCTTCCCGACTACGTGACGGTCTGCGAGCTGAACTTTCATCGCAAGACAGCGTGGTCCACCCGGACCCAGTGGAGTAAGCTCGTGGTGGAGCTTGAAAAAAGATAGCCTCCCTCCTGAGTCCGATCGGCCCGTCCTCCAGCTGCCGCCGGGATTCCAGTTCGTGCGCGAATTGGGTCGGGGAGGGATGGGGATCGTAGCGCTCGCGATCCACACGGATTCCGGGAGCATGATGGCCGTCAAGCTCCTGGCAAGCCAAGCGTTGAGCTCCAGCTATCGGGCTCGCGTGACGCGTGAAACCAGGATCCTCGCCGAGCTCTCTCATCCCAATCTGGTGGCCTGTTACGCCGCCGATCTCTTGGCAGACCCTCCCTACATCGCCCTCGAATACGTGCCTGGATCCGACCTGCATGCGTGCCTGACGCAGGGGGCACACCTGGATCCAGTGGCCGTGGGAAGAAAACTCGCCTCGGTGCTGGCCTATGTGCACGAACGTGGATTCCTCCACCGCGACATCAAGCCGGCCAATGTGTTGATGCGGCAGGACGGCCAACCGGTACTGAGCGATCTCGGGCTGGCCAAGACCAGGGATCTGGAGGAGCCCCCCGCCACAGCCACCGGAACGGTTCTGGGCACCCTGCCCTACCTGGACCCGGTCTGCTTCGATGGAACCCCTCCTACGGCCAAGTCCGACGTTTACTCCTTGGGCCTCGTTCTCTACGAGATCGCCGCGGGACGCATCGTCTTTGCTGCTCCGTCCCGGGCCGGAGGGATTGGGCCCGCCCAGAGAACCCGAGGAGAGATCCCCCCACTCTCCCGATTCGCGGGCGGGGTGGACGGCGACCTGGAGCGGCTGATCATGAAATCGGTGTCCCTCACACCGGAAGAGCGTCCCAGTTCCTCGGAGATGGCTGCGGTGCTGGCTCTGATCCCGGTCCGTCAGACCTCGGCGCCAATCCGCATATGCTCCACGAAAGATGCCAGGCCGGAGTCGGCATTGGGGGCTCCCGACGCTCCGGTGCCGCGGGGTGCAAGAGTCACGCCTGCCGCCGCTCGTCGTCTTTGTGGCGCACTCCTTGCGGTGGTTTTCGTCGCCCTGAGTGTGGTCGCGTTGATGCGCTGGAAGCTCGGCGCGGACCTTCGACCGATGGTGGACGATGCCCAGGCGGTGCTCGGATGGCTGGACAACGGCACTTTCACCGCCAGCGGAACCAACTGCGGGATCGGTGCGATGGCTGTGCCGGTTCAGGACCGGGAGCGGTACCTCTGGCACGCCGCGGACGGCACCACCTATTTCCTCGGCTGTTTCAGCAGCAAGCCCCTCCACCCCCGGGATTTCCTCCGGGTCGATCAGACCGGCAGCGTCAGACTCAAACCCATTACTCTGGATTCCACGAAGCCATATTATCTTCTTCAACACACTGGCCCCCACTCGGCCCCTCCCAATGTCATCTCAGGATCGGCGGGCTCGCACGACGCCGCGGTCGCTCTGGTTCGTTCGACGGCTCCGGAGCTGCTCCCGGTAATCCCGGCAATGGAAGCGTTCTTTCTTTTGGATGTGACGCACCAGCTCGAGGATCGCCTGGCCCGCGCCCGTGCAAAGGCGCGGCTGCGCGGCAGACCCGCGCAGGGCCCTCGCGGAGGCGCATGACGTGCGGGTGGCAAGAGAAGGGCACCTCAAAGCCCCGAAGAGCGTACGCCCCCGTTCTCACCCGCGTCCCGTCCGCTTTCACGTTCACGGTACAGATCCCGGCCGCAGAAAGGCGCGGGACGAGTCATTTGATGTAGAGGTCCCCATCACCGGCGTCCAGCTCGAAGCGGGTCGATCGACGTCCGGTGGCTGCGCTGGCGCGCTCTTCGGCAAACTGAACGGTGACCGCCTTGTTGTCCGGCGGATTGAATACGGCGGTCCCCTTTTCGTAGTCGCGGGAGAACGCACCGTCGTCTCGGGAGACCTTCTGCCCGGAGAGCTTGCCCAGGCTCTTGTCGGTCCAGAACGGGTAGAGGTCGTGCATGTGATCGACGGTCAGGCCGTTGGCGTCGCCGAACAGAACAAAACCGTCCGAATGCGTCAGCTGGAGCGTGGTGACCCACCGCATTCGCTTGTAGTCGGCGCGCTTGAGAGGGTTGTCCCAGGTGTACACCCCCTCGACCGCAACGATGTGCGGCGGACGCAGATTGGCCTCGGCCCAGGTCAGATTGTTGGCCACCGTACGCCAGTCTGTCCACGACTGACCCCAGGTCGGATCGCCGAATCCTTCCATGAAGAGGCCATTGATCAGCGGCTTCTGATCGATGTCCGGGTAAGGATATTCGTTGAGCACTTGGTTGCCGGAGTTGACGATGACGAGCTTGCAGGGATCCATGTTGTCACGGATGGCCTTGAGAAGCTCCTTTTCGTTCTGCTGCGGCCAGTTCCACCAGTCCAGGAAGACACCGTCGAAGCCGGCTTCGGTCGCTGCCTTGGCCTGAAGGGCGATCTGTTGCAGCAACTGCTGGCTGCCGTAGTCGAGGGAGTAGAGAACCTTCGCCCCCTGTTGCCAGGCAACGATCCGCTTGCCTCCGGAGTCTTTGGCCCACCACGGGGAGTCCTCCGGCAGGTCTTCATTCCAGGCGTCGTGGAAGCGGATTTCTGCGAGAATCGTCATGTTGGGGTTGTACCCACGGAGCCGGGCGAGCTTGGCCTGAAAGGCGCTCTTGCTCGCCGCGGTGAAGTCCGTCGCCAGCAGAGCGTGGGAGTTGTTCCATTCGAGGCCGAAGAACGTCGGCGAGTGCCAGATCAAATCGTGCTTGGCCAGCCACTGTTCATCGTTGCCGGAGATCGCTGACTTCTGACCGGTCACGTTGTCGTTGATCGATTCAGCGCTTGTCCAGGCCTGAAAGACCGACGGATACTGCCGGTTCACGATCCGCTGCCAGATGGGGCCTTCCCGGCAACTCTGGGTTGCGGGCGACACCCATGGGGCGGGTGCCGTTGGGGAGGAAGCCGCGGTGGGCGCGGCCGACGGTGGCGCTGCGGGCGCGGCCGATGGTGGCGCTGCGGGCGCGTCGGTGGACGCCTGGACCGTGGCAATGCCAGAGGTCCTGAACCGGCTGCGATCCGGAGAGTAGGCCCTGACCAGGACTTCGTCCCCCACCCTCAACCCCTTGCCGGCCACATAGAAGCTGAACCCGACAGATCCCAGGCTGGACCCGATGAATTGAGGATCGCTCATGTCGGCGGAGGCGGCATCCATGGGGCCCAGATTGGGGTCAAACGGAACCCGGAAGAGCTCGACTGCGAGCTTCGGACCTTCCGGGTCGCCTGGGTCGAAGGCCGAGCCGACGATCCGTTCTGGGGTGGCACGAGAGATTGTCACTTGGTAGTCGTGAGAAACCGCGTCTTGTGTGGCGGTCTGGTCCGCAGAGCCGATCGCGATCGTGCCCGAAGTCGTGAAGCGGGACCGGTCCGGAGAGTAGGCCCTGATGAGGACGTTGTCGCCAGCCTTGAGCCCCTTGCCGGCCACGGTGAAACGGAACCCGACAGTCGCTGCGCGCTGGCCGTTATCAGGGCCCTCCATGTCCGCCGTGGCGGCGTCCAGGGGAAATGGGTTGGCCTCAATCGGGCTCCGGAAGAGCTCGACCACGAGCTTCGAGCCTTCAGGTTGAGCCGGATCGAACGCCGATCCTTCGACCCGTTCCGTGGTGGCATGCACGACAGTGACCTGGTAGCCCGGTGAGACCTGCGCATTCGATACCGAGTGACACGGCCCGAAAGCGGCGATCCAGATAGTGATCGCAACCCAACGGATCGCAGGCCACAGCCCGATCACCAACTGTCTTCTCTCTGATCGAATGGTCTCCATGGCCACCTCTGCTTCTCGTTCGAGTCTGTCTTCTGTCGTGGATTCTTTTTCTCCAGATCACTTGAAACGAACGAAAGGGAATCAAGTCGCGTGCCAAGGCAACAGGTGCCCATTGGTCGGGCGTCAGCGCACCATGGGACAGGTTGTGGAGTATTAAGCTACGTAGCAAAACGCTCCGGTTTCGTAGCAAAACGCACCATTATCGACCGAGGAAGTCGGAATGGGTGGCTGCGATACGGGCCAGCTCCTGATCGCCGGCCTTTCGCCGGTGCGCTCTCCCTCCAACGTCCTGCGGGCGGTCTCTCAAACAGAGCCTCCGGAGGGTGTTCTCCGTCTTCTGGGCGGCAGCGCCCCCCAGGCCCGGAGCTTCCGGTAGACGGTGGACCGGGGCACGGCGAGTTCTTCGGCGACAACGGAGATGTTGTTTCCGTGGCGACGCATGCAGTCTAGGATGTGTTGCCGCTCGAGAGTTCTGCGCATCTGGGCGAGGGTCGTCCCCCGAACCGCGGGCTCCTCCAGCGCTGCCCTGATTCCGGGACCGGCCGACAGCTCGGCTGGGAAGCTGGCGCTGGAGAGCATGGAGGACCCCTCCAGGACCATGGCGCGTTCGATCAGGTTTCGGAGCTCTCGCACGTTGCCGGGCCACGCATACTCGCAGAGAGCTTCCAGAGCCTCCCGGCTGATTCCCGTGAAGGTGCGCCCCATGCGTGAACCCAGCAGGCTCACGAAATGCGCGGCCAGCAAGGGGACATCGTCTCGGCGTTCGCGCAGAGGGGGAACGAGGATTGGAAAGACCGCGATCCGGTAGTACAGGTCGTCACGAAACCGGCCTGTGGCTACGGCCTTTTTCATGTCGGCGTTGGTCGCGCAGATCAGTCGTACGTTGATCGAGACGGCCACATTCCCCCCCACGCGTTCGATGACTCTCTCCTGCAGCACTCTGAGCAGCTTGACCTGAACCTGAGGGTCCAGTTCGCCGATCTCGTCGAGGAAAAGGGTCCCCCCGTCGGCGAGCTCGAACCTCCCGATCCTCCGATCGGAGGCTCCAGTGAAGGCGCCTCTCTCGTGGCCGAAGAGCTCCGACTCCAGCAGGCTGGCCGACAAGGCGGTGCAGTTCACCGCAACGAACGGCCCCGACCCTCGCGAGGAGAGCGCATGGATGGCCCGTGCGATCAGCTCCTTCCCCGTGCCCGACTCGCCCAGGATCAAGGTCGACGTATCCTGCTGCGCGACCTTCCGAACCGCCTCCAGCACCCGCCGCATCGCCAGGCTGCGTCCGATGAGGTTGTGCACGACGTGCTCCCGGCTTACTTCCTGCTCCACGACCTCGCGCAGTTGGACCGCTTTCTTCTTCAGACTCTGCTTTTCTTCCCAGTTCTCCAAGGCGAGCACGACGTGATCGGCCGCCGCCTGCAGAAGCTCGACATCCGCTCGACCGAAGATCCTCATCTTGGCTCGGGAATCCAGGTAGATGACGCCGGTGGCGACCTTTCCGCGGAGTAGCGGAACAGCCACCACGGAGCGGATCTGTTCGAGGCTCACGCTCTTTTGGCGGACCAGATCCTGCTCGGTATGGGTGTCGGAAACGACGATGGGCTGGCCGGACGTCAGCACGCGGTTCACGACCGTGTGACTGAAGTGGTCGGTTCGCAGGGGGTCTAGCTTGCGATGGACGGCCACGCGAGATTCTCCCAATCCACCGGAGAGAATGAAGCCCCGCTCGGCGTCCAGAAGCGCGAGGAGGCCATCGATCGTTCTTTCCAGGAGATCCCCCCCACCCTGTGCCAGAAGCGAATCTCGACCCAGCCGGAAGAGAGCCTCCAGGATCTTCCGGTGAGGCCCGTCATCCATTGCGGGCGTGTGTCGGACGATGTCGGCCGGTGAGAAGAGCAACGTCAGTTCTCCAAGCCCGAGCCGGTCTCCGGCCTCCAAGAGCTTGCGCGAGCAGCGCACTCCGTTGACTTCGAGAGGGAGCCCGGCGTCCGCCCGGACCTCGAGCGAGCGTCCGAATGGCGAGAGGGTCAGCACGCCGGGGCCCGGAGCGGAACCCGGGAGCGTGAAGTCAACCGCGCCGGCCCAGCCCAGCCGAGAGGGCTCTGCCGGCAACTCCAGCACTCCGTGGAGGATCGCGCCGCGAAAGATCACCAGATACGCCATCGCTCTCAAGTCTAGCAGACTTCCCTGCCCCTCTCCGCTGATCTCTGTCGCCCTGGCTTCGCACCCCGCTTGCGCTGGTGTACACTGAGAGAGCCTATGACCTCCCTCCCACGAGTCGGTCAAACGCTGGGCGGTGCAAGACTGCAGCAGCTCGTCGCCAAGGGCGGCCATGCGATGGTCTTTCGCGCACTGGAGATCGACGGTGGACGACCGGTCGTGGTCAAGATCGTCCAAGGTTCGGATCCGCAGGTGACCCGCCGCTTCCTGCGCGAGATGAAAATCCTGGCGGGTCTACGCCACGCCAACGTCGTCAGCATCCTGGACTCCGGTCAGAACGGATCGCTGCTCTGGTACGCGACTCTTGATACTGGAGCCGTGGACCTGTCGGCATGGACAGCGCGTGACCGGCAGGTCCCGGCTCCGCCCGTGAAGCTCCGGGTGCTCTCCGACGTTCTCGACGGTCTGTCCGTCATCCACTCCCTGGGCATCATCCATCGGGACCTGAAGCCCGCGAACGTCCTGGTGCTTCCGGACGGCTCCGCCCAGGTGGCCGACTTTGGGTTGGCGCTGCCGGCGGGAGCGACTCCGATCACCGAACCCGACCAGGTGGTGGGCACGGTCCTGTACCTCACCCCGGAGCAGCTCCGCCAGGAGCCTCTGGACCTGCGATCGGATCTTTACCAGTGGGCCCTGATCGCCTTCTGGCTGTATGCCGGTGAGCTTCCCTTCAAAGGAGAGCCTCCGCTGTCCCGCAGCCTTCGCCGCTGCATGGACCCGATCCCCGCCCTCTCCTCGGAGTGTCCAGCGCTCCCGTCGCGACTCTCTGACCTCATCCAGCGCAACCTGTCGCCAAACCCGGACTGGCGGCACCAATCTGCGGGTGACCTGGCTGAGGACCTGCGGACCGTCCGCTGGGAATAGGCGAATCGGACGGGTGCCGTGCAGGTCAGAGATGAGGATCGGAACAGGCCCCGCCCCAGCCTTGCCTGAACCTCGTGTTCCACGGTTTTTGGATGCGCCTCAGGTGATCCTGGATCGCGGGAGGGAACTTCGATCCCAAGCCGTAGGGAGGCATTCCACGGTAAGGAAGCGGCTCGACTCGATCGGAGAAGTGGGTCGCCGGGTGAGCATCCTTGTCGTAGCCCGCCGTCTCGAGGAAGAGATCGCGGACAAGATTCCCGGACGGACCGGACGGCACCGGGAAGCCAATGTCGACCCCATCTCCCGGCCCCATGATGACGTAGAGATCGTCGAATTCTCGGAGCAGATGCTCGACCGGTCCAAATCGGGTGTAGTCTCCTCTGGGAATCAGCCACATTCCGGCGAGCGAGTCGAGCCTTTCTCCGGAGATCAGGAACCAGGGCGGCCGATCCGGGTCCGGCCCCAGCGGGGTGAGTCCGTGGAAGAGCAGGGTCGCCTCTGTTGTCGGAACGGGCCGTGACCGGACCTGGATTGGGTTGGACGACGGCATTGAGGCCACGCTGATGCGATCGAGGTAGAGGCGCAGACTGCTCACCAACCTGAGCCTCCGATCGGTCGGCAAGACAAGGCCGGAGATCTCGATTGTGGCGCTCTTGGACCGGCCGGCCGGGAAACGCACCGAAGGCACCACCGTCCTCCAGCCGTGGGCCCCGTCGGGCACCTCCAGTTTGAGTGGACTTCCGGCTCGCGGGGTCAACTGCGCCAGTCTCGTGTTGATCCCGGCGTCGGTCCAGTAGATGAAACCCTCGAGGACCAGGAAGACTCTGTTTCCTGGGGCGATCGGGGGAAGTGCCATCTCGAGGAAATGCTCCGGAGCCATCCCCTGGATTGAGTCAGCGGGAGGTTCGAAGTGGTGACCGTCCGTGCGGGCCACGACCAGGGTGAGATCGCGTCCGTCCGAACCGGTCACCCTCAGTGGCTGCTGAACGGTGTCGAAGGCCAGGAGTCGAGGTTCTCCTGGGGGGGTTCCCATTCCGGAATCGGGGAGGACCGTGATCGATCGATCGTGGTCCACGACCCAGAGCCGTGCAAAGTCCAGGTAGGTGACCTCTCGATACTCCTCCGTGACCCGGAACCGGTATTGGCCCCGAACCTCACTCCAAGATGTTCGGGGGATCAGAACCAGCTCGTTCGGACAGGTCGATGCCAGCGCGCCATCAGGTGACGGAAGTCCGAGTGGAGCCGCAGCCAGGATATCGGTTACGAACTCGGGTCCGTTCCCACGGTCCGCATATAGGTAAGGACACGATCCGGAGAGTCCGCTGGGTTGGACCATCGTGAGTGTGGTTCCGGAGGGCACGGCCGTGGTGCGACTTCCGTCGGGAAGCACGGTCACACGGTTCGAAACGATCCCGTTCGTCCACTGGACTCGAACGACATCGGCCTGGGAGGATCCGGCGAGAGAAAACAGCTCTCCGGCGTGTTCGATCTCGCGACGGATGAGTCGCGTCCCGACGCGGATCCGCACCTTGGATCCAATTCCGCGCGCGTGCGATTTGCCTCCTGTTCCCTCGAGTGAGAGCCGGAGGAAGCCGGACTTCGAGGCCGATCGGTTGTACAGGATACCCGCCCCCGGAAGGCCGATGTCGAGACCTCCGTCACCGTCGAGGTCAGCGATCAGCGGGCGTGAGGGGACCTTTGGCGATCCGGGAAGGGGCAAGGGGGCGAATGAGAAGGGGGCGAATGAGAAGGAAGGGGTGCTGGCGAGAAGGAGGAGGTTGCCCTGGGAGTCCCGGGTCAGAAGGTCGGGCAGTGTGTCTCCATCGAAGTCTCCGGCCTGAGTCTCGATAAGGGGCGTTTTCAGCTCGACGATCCGGGCGGGCTCGAACGTTCCGTTGCCTCGGTTGGCCAGAAGAGCGATCCCGGATCGGGTCGGATAGGCGATGTCGACGAATCCGTCGCCGTTCAGGTCAACGGCGACTCCAGGACCGGTCCCGGACGGACCCGCGGGCTGGAGACGGTCGAATCGTCCCTGTCGTCGGGACAGAAAGACGATCGGTGGTGCTTGGTCGAAGAAGGCGACCACGTCGAGATCGTTCCCCTCCTCGAGGTCCGCGGCCACGAGCCCCACGGCCAACCGCTCGGTCGCCGTGGTCAGGCCGCAGCACGACCCGGACGAAAGTTCCAGAGAGGCTCTCTTTTCCTTGGGGGGTGTCTTGTTCTGGAAGGTCCACAGACCTCTTGCTGCCCCGCGGGATCCGGCCACGATCAGATCGAGATCTCCATCTTGGTCCGCATCGAGCGCGACCACGGCCGAGACTCCGGTGACAGCCTGGAGCGCGACGACCGACGTGGAGCCGGCGGACAGATCTCGGATTTCCAGTGAGCCCGAGGGGGTCCTCACGACCGCCTCGGCGTGCCTGTCGCCGCAAAGGTCGACTCCGCTCAAAAGCGTGCCTGGAAACGACGTCTTCTCCGGCAACCAGCCCGCGGATCGCTTCTTCAATAGAGAGTCTTGGGTCCACAACACGGACAACCCCTCGGTGGTCCAATCGAGGGGAGCCATGGAGGACGGCGCCGGACCTTGGCCCGTGAGCCACGGGGCGTTCACGAACTCGAGGGGAGGGGGCTGTCGCGGGCCTGGAAGGGCCACCTTGGACCGGGCGAGTTCCGTGCGAGCCTTCGGGTCGAGAGGATCAATGGGCGAGGCGCAGGGACCGAAATCGAGGTTTGTGTCTTGAGGCGCTTGCAGCCCTGCGTAAGCCTGAGCCTCACTGGCCATCCTCTCTCCTTCCGCCTCGTTGCCCGCTCCGGAGGCCAGGATCGAGAGGTGTTTGTAGCCCAGGTACATCGACCATCCGTAGAACTGAGGCCAGATCCGTTCCTGCTCCGAATCCGGTGCGATCACTTTTTTGAAGCAAGCCACCGCATCCTTGCTCCGATCTTGCCACTCGTGGATCAGCCCCATCTGGAAGTTGGCTTCTCTGCACCGAGGATTCACTGCGATGGCGCGAGCAAAGGCCTCGAGAGCTTCGGGGAATTTGCGAAGCCGTCTGGTAGTCAGTCCCTTCAGGTAAGGGATCTGGGAATACGATCCATCGATGCGCGTGGCCGCGTCCAGCTCTTTCGAGGCCTCATCGTTTTCGCCTCTCTTGAGATGCGCGATGGCCAAGTTGACTCGATCGAACGCGAAGCGGCCGTCCTGAGCGACGATGTCGCGAAGTTTTGCCTGGGCCACATCGTCCACACCTTCTTCCAGCAGGGCGATCGCAATCGAACGAGCCGTGTAGTCGAGTGTGGTCGGCGCCGAATAGGCCAGACAGGACGGCAGAAGGAGCGTGAGCAGGATCAGTGGAGGTGTGGACCGCATAGGCCAGCGCTTCCTTTCGTGTCGAAGTCTCTGCGCCAGCGACATCTTACTGCCCTCTGGCGTCCTTTGCACCTGCGGTCACCAAAGCGGCTCGAGTTGTCTCCTGACCTGTCCGACGTGGTACCCTGGAACCTTTCCGGGATTGTCACGGCCTGAAGCTTGGAGCTTATGGCTCCCGGTTTCGAGGACGCTGGCGCGAGATGGCCATCCCCGATTCGGAGGGGTCGATGCGCGCACATGGCAAGATGCGATGCCCTGGGTGTTACAAACACCCCAAGGTGTGTTTGTGTACCGGAATCGAACCTCAGGAGATCCCGGTAAGGCTCATCATCGTCCAGCATCCCAGTGAGATCTGGCGCCCGTCTAACACCGCGGGGCTGATCACGAGAATGTTCCCACGGTCCTGTGACCTGGTCGTTCGGGGAGATCCGGATGGGGAGACGAAGATCTCGAAGCTTTTGGCCGAGCCCAACACCCGGCCGTACCTCGTGTTCCCGGAGCCAGGCGCCCCCGAAGTGGGGGATCTGGCGGCCAAGGGATTCTCTCCGGATGATCGGCTGGTTTTCGTTCTGATCGACGGATCCTGGAGGCAGGCCCGCCGCATGAGACGGCGGGTCGAGTATCTGAACACTCTTCCCGTTGTAGCTCTTCATCCAGCCGCCCCCTCTACCTACCGGGTTCGTCGGCAGACGAGAGCCTCGAACCTTTCGACGGCCGAGGCCGCTGCCCTGTTGCTGGGAAGGCTGGCCGGTCTTTCCGGACCCCATCCCGCCCTTTCGAAGCTGTTCACGGAATGGATCGATCGTCTGCTGATCCTCCGGGGAATACCCCGCAACCCGGCCATGCCTTCCTCATGACCGTTGTCGCGCGGGAGCGGCGACATCGATGGCGCAAAGAGAACTGTACGAGCTCAAGCTTCTGTCGCAGGAGTCGAGGCGGATGCTCTTTGCCGCTCGGCTCGCGTGCGCGAATCCGAAGTTGCCGAATGTGGTCCGCAACAGGATCCGTTCGCGGCTCGTCCTGCTCAAGAACCGGTGCTCCGAGGTCCACAGAGGGCTGCTCTCGGTGTCAAACCTCACGCAGGTGCAGCAGACCCAGATCCGTCGAGACCTTTCCGGGATCCGGGGGCATTGTCGAGAGATCGAGAGGTTGATTGCCGGACAGCGCTCCGAGGGCACCTCACGAAGGAGTCGGCCGGCGTTCATCCGGCAGCAGGCGGGGCAACCCACGGAATCACACGAGAAACCGGGAGCGATCGGCGTGCCCCCGGGAAACGGTCCGAGCGGATCTCCGACCGATTCGACAAAGAGCCCATCGGCGGCGGAAATGCCGTTGGCGCGGGCCGACGTGGAATCTGGTCCTGACCCCAGTGATGAGAAACGGGCTGAGGCCGAAGACGTCTGCGAGGCCGTCTGCAAGGGCGTTGGCGAGGACTCCATCCAGAGCGACTCCGCTTCCGAAGAGGGGATCCGGCTCACCGAGGTTGAAGCCGGCCACTGCCCGATCTGTGGCACGGATGAGCGGCCCGAGACTCTCTTCCCCTGTCCGCGTTGCGGCGTCAAGTACCACTCCGAGTGCTGGGAATACTTCGGAGGTTGCGCGATCTACGGGTGCGAGGAAGGTGGTCTCTAGAGGAGTGGACCTTCTCCGCCTCAAGATACTTGCCATCCTAGCGTCATGCACCCGTTTCACTCTTGCCTGTGGAGTCTCGGAAGCGTAAAATGGGCGCTCGGTCGGGGGATCCCTGCGTTTAGCCGTCTTCCTCGAAGGGGCTCGGCGGAGCGAGATGCAGGCGTGGAGGTTGGCGGGATGCTCGAGAAGACCATGTGGGCGCAGGTGCTTCACAGCCCCGGGGTCATGACGCTGGAACGTTGCGCTGTTCCCCGCCTGCAGGCAAACGACGTCCTCATCCGCGTGGAAGCGGTGTTGACCTGCGGCACCGACCTGAAAGCCTATCGCAGGGGGCACCCCATCATCCCTTTACCGATGACGATCGGCCACGAGTACTCGGGCGAGGTCGTCGCCACCGGCAAGGGTGTGACCACCTTCCATGAAGGGGATCGCGTCGCCACTGTACACTCCGGTCCTTGTCTCACCTGCTACTACTGCCGCCGTGATCGCGAGAATCTCTGCGAGACGCTGACCAATGGAATGGTGTGGGGAGGTTACGCCCAGTACGTTCGACTTCCCCAGTACGTGCATCGCTCCAACACGATGAAGATCCCGGCGGGCCTTTCCTTTGCGAGGCTGGCCTTCCTCGAGCCGGTGGCCTGCGTCATCCACGGGATGAATCTCCTCGATCTGAAGAGGGTGGAGAATGCACTGATCCTCGGGGCAGGGCCGATGGGCTTGATCTTTCTTCAGCTTCTTCGCCGGGCGGGTGTCCCGCGGATCATCGTGGCCGGCAAGAAGAGCGACCGGCTGGGGCAGGCCAAGCGATTGGGCGCCACGCACGTTATCGACGTTGAGAAGGAACGGGTCCACGCAGTGGTCCAGGAGTTGACGGACGGTCATGGCGCCGAGTGCGTCCTCGAGTGCGTGGGGCGCACCGAGGTCTGGAACAATGCCGTGGAGCTAGCCTGCAAGGGCGGTCAGGTGCTCTTCTACGGAGGGTGTCCCACGGGATCACGGGTTTCCCTGGACACCCGACGGCTTCACTACGATGAATTGACCCTCTTGGGGACGTTCCACTTCACCCGGGCAGAAGTGAGGGAAGCTTTCACTTTGCTCTGCGAGAACCAGATCGACGTGGAGTCGCTCATCACGGGAGCGTATCCTCTTTCCGAGCTGATCGCGGCATTTCACCGGCTGATGGATGGCGAGGGGATCAAGTTTCTAATCAAGCCCGATCAAACATGAGGCTGGCGCGATCCTATTCCTGTCGAGAGGTCCGTGTCGAGGAGGCCTCTGTTCCCGAGATCGGTCCCGATGAAGCTCTCCTGAAGGTCGAGGCGTGCGGTCTGTGTTCGTCCGACTGCCTCGAGTGGTACGTGGAGAAGAAGTGTCCTGTGGTGCTGGGGCACGAGCCGACCGGCGTTCTGGTTCGGGTGGGATCCAGGGCCGACGGCTTCGAGGAAGGGGCGCGAGTCTTCACCCATCACCACGTTTCGTGCGGAGAGTGTCCCGCGTGTCTGAGAGGGGCGGACTCGAGCTGTCGGCTCTTCCGTGAGACCTCGCTCGATCCGGGAGGGTTTGCGGAGTACGTCAGAATCCCTGGTGAGAACCTCAGACGGGACACACAGATTCTTCCGGATTCCATGAGTTGGGAGACCGGAACGTGGATCGAGCCCGTGGCTTGCTCTCTGAGGATCTTCACCCGCTGCCCGCCTTTGACGAGGGACGGAGCGGTCATGATCATCGGGCTGGGCGCAAACGGTCTCCTCAACGGTATGGTGGCCCGCGCCAAAGGGGCGGCGCTCCTCATCGGGTCGGATCTGGTGGCGAGCCGCAGAGAAAAGGCCGTGGAGCTTGGTTTCGACGTCACCGTCGACCCTTTGCTGGGAGCGAGAGACCAGGTGCTCTCACTGACCGGCGGGTTGGGGGTCGATCTCGTCGTGGTGGGGCCGTGCTCTCCGGAGGCTATCGTCCAGGGGCTGGAGTGTGCCGCTCCTCGCGGGACTGTCGTTCTCTTCACTCCGACTCCTCCCGGGATGACCGTCCCGATTGATCCACACAAGCTCTATTTCACGGAGATCTCACTGACCGCGAGCTACTCCGCGAGTCCGGCTCAAACCCGTGAGGCCATGAGGCTTCTGACAGAGGGACGGATCGATCCGTCTCCTCTCGTGAGCTTTCGCACCGGGCTCGACGGACTGGGTGAAGCCATCCGTCGCACACTGGCCAAACAGCACGACTTCAAGTCCATCATCTTTCCTCAGCGGACGCTGCCTCGCTGATCCGGGCATGGACTTCAAAAAGGACTCCGAGCCATCGCCTCTCGAGAACGGGAGGACTCGGTGCGTCGTGGCTGCCATGGTGCTCTCCGGCGCCGCCGCACTGATCTACGAGACAGCCTGGGCCAGGTCTTTGGAGCAGTTCATGGGGGGAACCGCCCAAACCGTGGCTCTCATCCTGGCGTCGTTTATGGGGGGGATGGCTCTCGGGTCGTGGATGGGCGGACGCTTTGCAGATTCCTGGAAGCGACCGCTCGCCGCGTACGGGGTTCTCGAGCTGGCACTGGGCCTGTCCGGGGCGGTCATGCCGTGGGTCCTGGGAGTCGTAGGCCGCTGCTATCTGGCCCACGCCGGGCTCTTCCCTGAGGGCGTGATCTCCCTTGCGGTGCGCGAACTCCTGTTTCTTCTGCTTCTGTCCGTGCCCGCCGTGCTGATGGGCGCGACGTTTCCGATGGCCTGCAGGGCGGCCGTTTTCTCCTCAGGGGGGCTGGGTTCGAAGATCTCGCTCATCTATGCGGCGAACAGCGCCGGGGCTGTCATCGGGTGCCTTCTGTGCGGTCTTTGGTTGATCCCGGGTCTTGGTCTGGCTCGAAGCTCTCTCGTGGGATCGACGCTCAACCTGGCGGCCGCGTCGATCGCACTCCTGTTCGTTCCGTGGATCGCGGAGAGGAAGACCGGCCCTGTCGGCTCAGAGTGCGCTTCTGCCGATGCACCCGAAGGCTCCGGTCCCGCTCCTTTGGCTTCGGTCAACGAGCCCGGAGGCCCCTCGTCCATTGACTCGACCGCCCACGATGACCTGCCGAGCGCTCTCCCCTTCCATCTCGTCGTCTCCGGATTTACCGCCATGGCCTACGAGGTCGCCTACACCCGCTTGCTCCCCTTGGTCATCGGCGCGTCGACCTACTCGTTCACCCTCATGCTCGCGGCTTTCATCGCGGGGATCAGCCGTGGCGCCGCGGCGCTCGCTCGGCTCTCCGACCTTCCGGCACGCCGCGTCCTGGCCCGGTGCCAGCTTCGGCTGGGCATCACCGTCCTGATCACGCTCCCGCTCCTGTCAGTCTGGCCTTTTCTCTACGTCTTCGTGAAGTGCGGCCTTCACCCGCCGTTTCCGGTCTTTCTCCTGATCGTGTTCCTTCTCGCGTTTCCGATCATGTCCTATCCCGCATACCACCTGGGAATGGTGATTCCCGCGGCCGCCGCGGTGTTCAGCTCGAATGTGAAGAGCATGGGGAGGGGCATCGGACGGGCATACCTCGCGAACACGGTGGGAAACGTCGTCGGCTCTCTGGCTTGCGGATGGATCTTCCTTCCCGGACTGGGGCTCCATCGCACGTTCGTTCTGATGGCGCTCCTCAATATCTGTTCCGGACTGGGGCTCTCACGATTCCTTCCGGGCCCCATACCGCTCAGGTTTCGAGTGGGGATCGTCGTGGCTGCGCTCCTCTGCCTTCTCTTCCCCCGGTTTCACCCCTCGTTGACTGCGGGCGGAGCGTTTCGCATCGCGTCCGGGGTCCGCGAAGGCTTTGCGATGGTGTGGACGCAGGGAGCCTATTCGATTCTGATGGAAAAGGAGGATGCGAACACATCGGTTCTCGTTCAGGAGACCCGAAACACCACTCCGACCGTCCGATTCCTCAAAGTGGCCGGTAAGGTCGACGCGTCCGACTCCAACGACATGCACACTCAGCTCCTCCTGGCCCATCTGCCTCTGGGGCTCGCATCCGGCACCCGGCGTGTGCTCGTCATCGGCCTCGGTTGCGGCGCCACCGTGGGAGCCGCCCTCACCCACGGGGTCGAGCGAGTCGACGTGGCCGAGATCTCTTCCGGAGTCGCGGAGGCGAGCCGCCTCTTCGCGCACGTGAACGGTCGATACTGGATGGATCCTCGGGTTCACCTGTCAGTGGACGACGCGCGCCACTTCCTGGCAACCCGAAGCGAGCCTTACGACGTGATCATCAGCGAGCCGTCCAACCCCTGGATGGCTGGGATCGTGAACCTCTACACGCGGGAGTTCTTCTCCTGCGCGGCGGACCGGATGCAGCAGGACGGGCTTTTCTGCCAGTGGATCCACACGTACGAGATGAGCCGTCCGGTCTTGGCCATGATCACCCGGACCTTCTGTGAGGTCTTCCCGCACACTCGAGTGTTTCTGACGGGCAGCGGCGCGGATGTGTTGGTCGTGGGGAGTCGGCGTCCGATCCTCCCGAGTGAACGGCAAGTGGCCGATCGCTGGGGCAAGACCGCCGTGGCGGAGAGCCTTGAGCGAATCCGGATCAGACATCCAGTGACCCCCATGGTTCTCGAAGTCTTCGATGCACGGCAGACTCACGCTTTCGGGCAGGATGAACCTCCGGTCACGGACGATCGGCCTCTCATCGAATTTCTCGCTCCTCGCGCTCTGTATGCGAACGATCGGGTCAGTCTTCCTCTCGCGGAGAACCTGCGATCGAGAGGACATCTCTGGAGGCTCTGGAGACCGGACGGTGCTTTATCGGAGCAGGAACAGTCCGAGGTCGTCCGATACGTCGATGGAATCCTCGCCGACTTCCCACAGCGGCTCCGACAGATCCGCGCAGGCCAAGACAACTAAGAGCCTGTCGGACTTTCGTCCGACGAGGTGCATCCGGGTCCGCCGTCTGAAGTCCGGAGGTCCGGATGTGGGCCCTTGGGCCCGATTCACTCAGCCGAGCGACTCCAGTATTCCACGAGCTGTCTCAATTCGACCCGATCTTGGAGGAATCGGATCGGCCGATCATGCTGAACCGCCAGGGCCAAGGCGTGGGACGGGAGCAGCAGTGTCCGGAAGAACTGCCAGCCTTCGGGGGATCCACCAGACGCGGATCGAAATCGGATGCTCGTGGGAGGTCCCAGTTCAAAATGGAAGCTCTCCAGAGGGATCGAGAGTCCGTCTCCGTGGGCTTTCATGTAGGCTTCCTTGAGCGTCCAGAGTGTGGTGAATAGAGTCACTCGACGATCCGCTGGCGTCGACTCCAGGAGCGAGACCTCTTCCGGTGCGAAGAAACGACGCGCGATGTCCTCGCTTCGGGGTTCGATCGTCTCCACATCAATGCCGACCGGGTGACCCGAGGTGACGGCCACGGCCAGCAGTCCCTTGGTATGGGACAGATTGAAATGGAGAGACGAGTGCGGAGGGCCAAGCCCCGGCTTGCCTCGCCGATCCACGGTGAAGACCCATGGAACCGTTGTTCGTCCGGTAGCCCGGGATAGGGCAAAACGAGTCAGCGCTTTTCCCAGCGCGAACTCCTGTTTTTTCACCTCGGGCCGAAAACGATGAAACCGTTCCAGTTCCACTGGATCGAGACGGCTCACGAGAACGTCGAGCTCCTCCGGATCGAGTTGTCGTTTGTTGGTCAACGTGAGACAGAGCACCGTCTCGGAGTCGATCAGGAGCGTGGCCGGCTCGGATGGGCGAGGGTGGAACTCGGCGGAGCTGGACAACGCGCGGATCACCAGATCTCTCGCATCAGGAGCCTCAGATCGTCGAGCGGGGCAATGCCCGTGGGGATCTTGGCCGTTGGAAGCCACTGCTTGAGAGCGATCATGAAGTCGCCGGAGTGGTCGTCCACGAGAGTGACTCCTCCGGCATCTTGGATCGCCTTGAGACCGTAGATCCCGTCCGTCCCGTCGCCACCGAACACGATGGCCGCGGCCGAATCCCGGAAATGGCTGGCAATGCTTTTGAAGAGAGTGTCGAGCCGGGGGCCCTCGGTTTGGGTCTGATAGTATCCCTTGAGGAGGAGTTGTCTCCGTTCCAAGCCGCTGATGCTCACGACCAGGTCCTGAGGTCTTTGGGTCGTCACGTGGAGACCGCCACCGGCGAGTTCGACATCGCTTGTGATCGGCCGGAGTTGGTGGTCCACCAACTCGGAGAGATCCGTAAGGATCGCCCTGGCTCTCTCTCCAGTCGCTCCGACGACCAGTACGACATCGGCGTTGGCGCCGACCTTGAACCCGGTCAGGAACACCGAAACCTCTGCGAGGCGGTCGGGTGCAAAGGCCACGGCGACGAGCCTCTTTCCCTTGAGGAGGCCGCCGAGCCCTGGGGTACCGGTGACCCCCTCTTTGCGAGGAACTCGATGGGTCGCGGAGAGTCCCGCCACGAAGATTCTGTTGATGATCTGTCTCTGGAGGGTGATCAGATCCTCGCTGCCGCGACGACAGCGGATGAAGTCGAAGGCGCCGGCGGCCAGAGCCTCCTCGAGGAGAGGGTTGTCTCGAGAGACGTGGGGGCCGATCAGGTAGACCGACACAGGCTGCCCAAGCCGTCCCAGAGCCTTGATGATCTGGGCTGCCGTCAGGTCGGAGAAGAGAAGGTCCATCAAAATGACATGGGGTCTCGTCAGAATGGCCTTCCGGATGCACTCCGCCCCACTGCTCGCTTTCGCGATCACCTCGATCCTGGGGTTCTCGGAAAGAAGCCGGGAGATGCGTTCTGGCCCATCATCGGTCGGATCGGCCACCAACACTTTGACCGCGTTCACCTGTGGCCTCCCCTCCCGGGCCCATGATTCCGTCGCAATACCGTGTGTGGTCTTGCGAGCCCGCCGTCCGCGAGATCGGTGCGGAATCGGTCCTGGAAAACGTCGATTGCGGGCCTTCTCCTTTCTGGGCGGCTCTCGGCCAGTCCGAACCGCGGAGTCGAAGAGATCACTGGATCCAAGCCCCACACTTCGAATGGCATTCTCTTTTCAGATAACGTCCCGACCCGGCGTTCCCTAAGAACTCACCGCGGTGGCAAATCACACGACCACGCATCACGACCGTCTCGACGAACCCTTTCACACGCATTCCCTCGTAGGCATTGTAGTCCACGTTCATGTGATGAGTCAGTCGGTTGTTCACGCCGATCGTCAGCTCTCGGTTCGGATCAAAGATCACGAGGTCCCCATCCGAACCGACCGCGATCGTCCCCTTGCGGGGAAAGACCCCGAAGAGCTTGGCGGCATTGGTGGATGTGACTTGGACAAAACGGTTCAGGCCGATTCGACCTTGTACGACTCCGCCATGGAACATGAGCGTCATGCGGTTCTCGATCCCGGGAGCCCCATTGGGTATCCGAGTGAAATCCGTTCCGACCGGAGCCTTGTGCCGTGCAAAGGAGAACGGGCAGTGGTCGGTTGCCACGGTCTGGATGCGGCCCATCCGCAGTCCCTGCCACAGGGCGGCCTGGTGGTGTCGTTCTCTGAGCGCCGGTGTCATGACGTACTTTGCGCTTTCCAGCCCCTCACGGTCGTAGGCTGTCTCATCGAGGAAAAGGTACTGCGGGCAGGTCTCCGAGTACGCGGCCAGGCCTCGACTTTGTGCGAGCGTGACCTGTTCTAGAGCGTCCGCGCTGGAAACGTGCACGATGTACACCGGACAATCGGCAACCTCTCCGATGGCGAACGCCCGATGAACAGCTTCTGCTTCCATCCGAACAGGACGAGTAGAGGCGTGGTACCGCGGCTCCATGTGCCCCATCGCACGGGTCTTGGCAACGATCTCATCGATGACGATCCCGTTTTCGGCGTGCATCATGACGATCGCCCCCAACCCGGAGGCTTGGACCATGGCCCTGTAGAGGATCCCGTCATCCACGTAGAGCCTCCCCGGGTAGGCCATGAACAACTTGAACGAGGTGACTCCCTCGTCCACCAAACGGCGCATTTCGCTCAGTCGTTCATCCGGAAGATCGGTGATCGTCACGTGCAAACCGTAGTCGATGGAGGCTTTTCCAGAGGCTTTCTCTAGCCAGGTTTCGAATGCCTCGATCAAGGAGCGACCCTTGGTCTGATTGGCGAAATCGATGAGGGTTGTGGTTCCTCCCAGAGCCGCGGCTCGAGTGCCCGTCTCGAAATCGTCCGTGGTCGAGATGTCTCCGCATGGCATGTCGAGGTGGGTATGCGGGTCGACGCCCCCGGGCAAGACAAGTCGCTCGCTCGCGTCGAGGATCGTGTCCGCTTTGACCGAAAGTCCACGGCCGATCTGGGAGATCTGTTCGTTTTCCACATAGATATCGGCGACGTAGTCGTCGCAGGCCGTCACGATGCGTCCGTTACGAATCAGTACCGACATGCAGTGGGCCTCCCTCCCATGACCTGTGGAAGAACGACTCATTCGAGTATACGGTGTCACCCATCGTCCCGTCGAGTGTCCCTGATCCCCCATCTGCGCCCTGGTCTGCCCACTCGTCTGCTGCGTCAGAACTCGTCGCCTTCCGGCCATCTTGCATAGGACCGCTCCTCTTCGTCGCGGTCGCAAGATGGCGTTCGGCCTCGGCTCTTCAGCCGGGCCTCACCCTCAATGTACTTCTCTGTACACCTCGGGGGTCCCCCACCACCTTTGGAACGGTGATGT
>Ga0074195_1000939_pt1 | contig 47209 bp, 38 predicted proteins | sample EPASupsiteHSE623_FD_64525 | JGI IMG/M metagenome (GOLD analysis project Ga0074195, IMG submission 64525) | Bioremediated contaminated groundwater from EPA Superfund site, New Mexico - Sample HSE6-23 | ecosystem: Environmental > Aquatic > Deep subsurface > Groundwater > Contaminated ...
TGGACGATGTCTTTTCGTCCGAGACCAGGCGGCTGGGCGTCATAGTCTGTTTCATGGCGCTGCTTGAGCTGATAAAACAGAGGAAGATCATGGCCGTCCAGGACGCGGCGTACAGCGAGGTGCGCATTTACCGCGCTCCGGAGCCGGGAGAACTGCCGATAGGGGAAAGGCCCGTGGGCGAAGGGTAGAGGGTTTGAGGGTTGGAAGTTTCGCCGTCCGACAATGTGCCGGAAAAAAATTTGAGAATTTGAGGAAATGGGGAATTTATGGAAGACACGGAACTTAGAAAAGCGCTTGAGACTCTGTTCTTTATAACCGATCACCCGCTCCCTCCGGAACGGGTGGCGCAGCTTTGCGAGATCAAGGACCTGGAGCGCGTGAAAGGCGCCATCGCCGGGTTGAAAGAGCATCTGGACCAGAGCGGCAGCGCGCTTCAGCTCATGCAGATAGCCGGCGGCTGGCAGATGGCCACGCGGCAGGAGAACAGCCTGTGGGTCAGGAAGCTTTACCATAACAAGATGACCGTGCGGCTTTCCCAGGCCGCCATAGAGACGCTGTGCATCATAGCTTACCGGCAGCCGATAACCCGCGCCGAAGTGGAGAGCATCCGCGGAGTGGAGGTCATCGGTCCGCTCGATACCCTGAGCGAACGAAAGCTCATTACCGTGGTCGGCCGCCGGGAGACCGTGGGACGCCCCATACTTTACGGCACCACCGGCGAATTCCTGAGGCAGTTCGGGTTGAACTCGCTGGATGATCTGCCCAAGCTGGAGAATATCCCCGTGGACAGCGTTCCCCAGCCGCTGGTGCCGCAGCCGGAGCCCGCCCAGCCCGTATTGTTCGACGACGGCTCCGCCCCGGCGCCGGAAAGCGCCGACGCCGGCGAACCGCAGGCCCGGCCTGCGTCCGAGCCGTCCGAACCGGCGCCGGTCGCGTCCGAGCCGGAACCGCAACCGGAACCCGTAGCCGAAGAAAAATCCGAATAAATCATCTTCCGCGCTTACAATAATGCGAAGGGCGCAGCAAAGGGAAGTGCCGGTTTCACTATTATTCAGGAAATTTCAGCTTCGGGTGGTTCAGCGCCACGACCAAGCGAAGCGCGGGGAGTAAGCGACGACGAAATGGAGGGCAGAGCCCTCCTTGTGGAGCACCGGGCGCCACCTTTTAAAGCCCGGCGGTTAATCCGCCCTGAGCGCAAAGCGCGAGGGGTGCGACAGAGAATATGCCTGAGATCAGAAAAGACCCCGTTTTCGGCCGCTGGGTGATAATCGCCTCCGGCCGCGGCAAACGGCCCAACGAGTTCAGGCCCGGCGACTCCGGCGCTCCCGGGGTCTGTCCGTTCTGCCCCGGCAACGAGGAGGAGACCCCGCCGCCGGTCTATACTCTCCCGTCCCGGGAAAAAGGCCCGGCCGGCTGGCGCCTGCGCGTGGTGGCGAACAAATATCCGGCCCTGGCGGACGGGGCGCCGCCGCAGGACTCCCCGGACGGCATGTACGACCGCATGGCCGGAGTCGGCTTCCATGAGGTGGTCATAGAAACCCCGGAACACGATGCTCAGATGGAGTCGCTGCCGGTCCCGGAACTGGCCGATGTGTTCAGGACCTTCGCGCTCCGCGCCGCGGAAATGAAGAAGGATCCCCGGATAAAGTATGTAATGGTCTTCAAGAACTTCGGCCGCGGCGCCGGCGCCAGCCGTTCACATCCGCATTCCCAGATAATAGCCATGCCCATAGCTCCGATCCGCGTCGCGCAGGAAATAGACGGGGCGGCCGTCTATCGGGCCAAAAACGGCTCCTGCGTTTTCTGCGATATGCTGCGGGAGGAGAGCGCGCTGGAGAAGCGGGTGGTCGGGGAGAACGGCGGTTTTCTTGCGCTGGCCCCCTACGCCAGCAGGTTCTCCTTCGAGACCTGGATCCTTCCCAAAAAGCACGAAAGCCATTTTGAGCTGATCGACTCCGGTCTGGCGGAAGACCTCGCGGCCATAGTGAAAAGCGTCATAGGCAAGCTGCGGGCTTCCATCGAGGACCTGTCATACAATCTCATGATCCATACGATGCCGGTGCAGGACGGGCCGGCGGAGCATTATCACTGGCATATCGAGATCATGCCGAAGCTCAGCCAGGCGGCCGGCTTCGAATGGGGCACCGGATTCTATATAAACACGGTCCCGCCGGAAACGGCGGCCGAAATGATGAATGCGGGAATAAGATACAGACCGTAAAGACTCTTTTTACTCTTCACTCTTTACTTCGGAGGACTTATGAAAATACTTGTAGCGGCCAGCGAGGCTTTTCCTTTCTGCAAGACGGGGGGACTCGGGGATGTGGTGGGCGCGCTCGCGCAGGTCTTTTCCCGCTCCGGCGATAACGAAGTGGCCCTTTTCGTGCCGCGCTACCGGAATCTTGGCGGCGGCGCTTTTTCCCTGAAAGCGGTGGGGGGCAGCTTCCTTATCCCCGTGGGCGGCCGCATGGAGACGGCCTCCATGTCCCATGTGCAGTGGGGCAAGGTGGCCGTTTATTTCATCGAGAACCAGAAGTATTTCGACAGGCCCGGCATCTACCGCGCGAATTTCGGCGATTACGAGGATAACGACGAGCGGTTCCTGTTCTTTTCCAGGGCGGTGCTGGAGGGGGCGAAGTTCATCGGCTTTAAGCCGGATGTGATACACTCCCACGACTGGCAGACCGGCCTTATCAGCGCCTATCTTAACACCCTTTACAAAATAGACTCTTTCTTCGCCAAAACGGCCAGCGTGTTCACGGTCAACAATATCGCCTATCAGGGCATGTTCCCGAAAGAGACCCTGCTCAAGGCCGGCTTCGCCTGGCAGGACTTCACCCCCGAGAAGCTGGAATTCTACGGCGGGATAAACTACCTGAAAGCCGGCATAGTGTTCGCCGACATAGTGACCACGGTCAGCCCGACCTATGCCGGCGAGGTGCAGTTCAAGCCGGAGCTCGGAAAGGGTCTGGAAGGCGTTCTCAAGTCCAGGAACGCCTCTTTCTTCGGCATCCTGAACGGCATCGACGAGGAACTGTGGGATCCGGCCACGGACACCTTCATCGAGAGAGGCTACGACCATAAGAATTTCGCCAAAGGCAAGGGGATCTGCAAGAAAGAGCTTCAGCACAGGTTCGGCCTGGAGGAGTCCAGGGACCTGCCCATGGCCGGCGTGGTCTCGCGCCTGGATTACCAGAAGGGTCTGGATGTTCTCGCGTCCGTGGCCGGAGAATTCGCCGACAAGATGCAGTTCGTGGTCCTGGGCGTGGGGGATCCGGCGCTGACGGCGGCTTTCGCGAAGCTGGCCGCGGAGCATCCCAAGCGGATCCTGTTCAAGGCCGGCTTCGACGAATCCTTCGCGCACAAGATCTACGCCGCCTCGGATGTCTTCGTCATGCCCTCCCGCTTCGAACCCTGCGGCCTGCCCCAGATGATAGCCATGCGCTACGGCGCTTTGCCGCTGGTCACGCGCACTGGAGGGCTTAAGGATACCGTGAATTATACCGGCGAGCCGAAAGATTCCAACGGTTTCGCCATAGACTCGGCCGACCCGGAACAGCTGCGTTCCATGCTGGGACATATAGTCTCTTTGTTCGCCTGGAAGGAGAACTGGAACCAGATGGTGTCCAACGCCATGAAAGGCGACTATTCCTGGCTCAGGTCCTCGCAGGAATATATGCGGCTTTTCAACATAGCCAGAGGCAAAAAAACGCAATAAGGAGCCGTCAAGAAATAACTGGCACATTTGGAGGCGCAGATTTGTGCCGGATGCAAGGCGCGACGACGATAGTGTAGCAGGGCTACATAGAGGAGGGACAACGCAACAGCCGGTCAAAGATGCGCCTCACCCCGGGGGCTGACCGCTCTCGGGCTGCAACTGCGTCATGCGTCGCTTACATAGCTCTGCTATGCCGCGCTCCGCGTTCCTTGTTTCGCTACAAAATCGGTCAGCCAAATGTGTCAGTTATTTCTTGACGGCTCCTAAGTGAAACAGTTTGCGCTTCACGCTTTACTCTTTACGCCCGCAGGGAGACTTTATGAAAGTCGTTTTCTACACCAACGAATATCCGCCGTACACCTACGGCGGCGCCGGGGTGGCGGTGGAATATCTCACCAGAGAGCTGGCGAAGCTCATGTCCGTGGAGGTCCGCTGCTTCGGCGATCAGCGCTCCGCGAAGAAGCGCCTCAGCGTCACCGGCTACAAACCCTGGGAGACCCTCGGGCCCGGAGCGCATAAAGGCTTCGATAAGGCCCTGGAGGCGCTCAGCGTCAACCTCCAGTTCTGCAAGAACAACACCGCGGACCTCGTGCACTGCCATACCTGGTACACCAACCTGGCGGGATTCTTATCGAAAATACTCCACGGCGTCCCCTTCGTGATGACCACGCATTCCCTGGAGCCGCTGCGCCCGTGGAAGCGGGAGCAGCTCGGCCGGGCCTATGATCTCAGCTGCTGGATAGAGGCCAACGCGCTGAAGGCCGCCGACGCCGTGATAGCGGTTTCCAAAGGCATGAAGGAGGACATCCTGTCCTGCTGCGACATCCCGGCTTCCAAGGTGCATGTGATCCACAACGGCATCGACCTGGCCGAATACCGGCGCGTCGCCGGCGACGCGGTCCTGCGCCGCTACGGCGTGGACCCCGGGAAGCCCTTCGTGCTTTTTGTGGGCAGGATAACGAGGCAGAAAGGCATAATACACCTGGTCAACGCCGTTCCGCGCATAGACCCGGATGCGCAGATAGTCCTCTGCGCCGGCGCCCCCGACACCCCGGAGATAGCGGCCGAAATGAAGGCCGGCGTGGATAAGCTGCGGAAAACGCGGAAGAATGTGGTCTGGATACGGAAAATGCTCCCGAAGAGCGAGGTGATCGAACTTTACAGCCGCGCCGCCGTGTTCTGCTGCCCTTCCATTTACGAGCCCTTCGGCATAATAAATGTGGAGGCCATGGCCTGCGGCGCTCCGGTCGTGGCTTCCGCGGTGGGCGGCATCCTGGAAGTGGTGGTCCCGGGCCGCACCGGCCTGCTGGTGCCTTTCTCCCCGCGCCGGGACGGTTCCTACGAGCCCAGGGACCCGGACAAATTTTCTGCGGACCTCGCCGCGGCGCTCAACTCGGTGCTGCGCCGCCCGTCCCTGCGGAACAAATTCGGTGAAGCCGGCCGCATCCGCGTCGAAACCCGGTTCAGCTGGTCCGGCGTGGCGAAACGAACCCTGGCGCTTTATAAAACGCTTGTGTAGGAGGGACCATGGCGAAAAGAACCGAAAAAAACCTTAAGGAAACCGCGCCGCTCGACAATGCGCAGCCGGTCCCGCCGGAACCGGAGCGATCACAGGCCGCCGCGCCCGCGCGCGTGGCCATAGAGAATGTCCGGCCGGAACTCGACGGCGGCAGATTCCCCGTAAAGCGGGTCGTCGGGGAAAAGGTGCGCGTGGAGGCCGATATCTTCACCGACGGACACGACGAGCTGTTCTGCGAAATGCTTTATCGTAAAGAGGAGGAACCCTCCTGGACCAAGGTGCCGATGTCCGCGCTGGGAAACGACCGCTGGAGCGCCGAATTCACGGCCGCCGAACTCGGACAATATTTCTACACGGTGCGTGGCCGCGTGGACCATTTCTCCACCTGGCTGCGCGATCTCAGGAAGCGCCTCGCCGCCGGGCAGGGCGTGGCCGCGGAACTGCCGGAGGGAGCCGCTCTGGTCTCCGCCGCCGCGGCCCGCGCCTCCGGGGCGAAAGCCGACGCGCGCAGACTGGCCGCGCTGGCGCGCGATCTCGCCGCGCCCGGCGATCCCCGCGAAAAAGCGGCCCGGCTGGAGGCCGCGGAACTTACCGCTTTGGTCGCGCACTGGGGGGATGAAAAGGATTTTGTGACGCACCCCCGGGAACTGGAGGTCTGGGTCGACCGCGTAAAGGCCCGTTTCGGCGCCTGGTACGAGACCTTTCCCCGCTCCTGCGCGCCCGGCCGCCACGGAACCTTCGATGATCTGATCGCCCGGCTTCCCTATATAGAAAGCATGGGTTTCGATGTGCTTTATCTCCCGCCCATACATCCGATAGGCAGAACCAACCGCAAGGGCAGGAACAATTCGCTGAAAGCCGGGGCGAAGGACCCCGGCAGTCCCTGGGCCATAGGCGACAGGACGGGCGGGCATAAGGCCGTGCACCCGGAACTCGGGACCATAGAGGATTTCAAGAAACTCTCGAAGGCGGCCGAAAAGCACGGGCTCGAACTGGCCCTGGACATAGCCCTTCAATGCTCGCCGGACCATCCCTATCTGAAGGAGCATCCGGAATGGTTCCGCAGCCGGCCCGACGGCACGCTGCGCTACGCCGAGAACCCGCCGAAAAAATACGAGGATATCTACCCGCTGGACTTCGCCTGCCGGGACTGGCGGGCACTCTGGGACGAGACCAGGAGCATATTCAGGTTCTGGATGGACCGCGGCGTGCGCATTTTCAGGGTGGACAATCCGCACACCAAGCCTTTCGCGCTGTGGGAATGGCTGATCCGCGATCTGCGCCGGGAGGCCCCGGAGCTTATTTTCCTGGCCGAGGCGTTCACCAGGCCCAAGGTCATGGCCCGCCTGGCCAAAGCCGGTTTCAACCAGTCGTACAATTACTTTCCGTGGCGCAACGCCAAGTGGGAGCTTGAAAGCTATTTCACCGAGCTTACCCGCACCGAGGCCAGGGAATTCCTGCGGCCTAACCTGTGGCCCAATACGCCGGACATACTCACGGAGTATCTCCAGTTCGGGGGGCGGCCCGCTTTCATGACGCGGCAGGTGCTGGCGGCGACTTTGGGGGCCAGTTACGGGATTTACGGGCCGGCGTTCGAGCTTTGCGATGCCGCGCCTCTGGAGCCCGGAAAGGAAGAATATCTTAATTCGGAAAAGTACGAGCTTAAGAACTGGCCGCTGGACGGGAAGAACGGCATCCGGGAACTTATCTCCCGCGTGAACCGCATCCGCAGGGAAAATCCGGCCCTGCAGAATGACGCCAGCCTGCGTTTCTTCAGGATCGATAACGAGCAGTTGATCGCCTACGGCAAGCGCTCCGGCGGCGACCTGCTGCTTATGATTGTGAATCTGGACCCGAACTACAAGCAGTCCGGCTGGCTCGAGCTGCCGCTGCAGGAATTAGGCCTGCCGGCCGACAAGCCGTACCAGATGCACGACCTGTTGTCCGACAAGCGGTATCTGTGGCGCGGCTGGAGGAATTTCGTGGAGCTGGATCCGAAGGTCCTGCCCGCGCATATCTTCCGTCTGCGCCGCTTCGTGCGCACCGAGCGAGATTTCGATTATTTTCTGTAAAGTGGCAGGGGACGCAGCTTCCTTTCTTTCTAACATGGGCTAGGAAGAAAGGAAGCGGCGTCCCCTTTCCTTATTGCGGCAGGACCATGAACTGGGTGTGCCTCAGGGCTTCTCCTTTGTCGTTTATCTTCAGTATGCATGTCCATTGTTGGGCGGTATCGGAAAGCACCGTGCCATCCGGCTGCTCCTTGTCAAGGTGGATACAAAGTATGTTCTTGCTTTGCTTTTGAACGCCGGCCATGCATTTAGCTCCGGCAGGGCACGCAAGGCGTTTAGGCTGTAAGTCGGTAAGTACCTGGCTATACAGGACCCTGGCGGCCTCCCCGAAAGTCGAGAACAACGCAGTCTGGGGGGCATAGGGCAATCCCACTACCACTACCTCCTTGCCATAATAATTCGCCCGTGCCTCCGGCGATACAGGCGGATTTCCCGCCTCCGCAACCTCCTGCTCCCGGCTCTGGGCGATGATCCCGGCAAGAGGGTTGTCCGCCGCGAAAGCCGAAGCTCCGCACGACAATACGAACATCAACATGGCAGTTTTCTTCATTGATTTTCTCCTGTTCATGACATCCTTAAAACCGCGGCGCCGGATACCGTTCTCTACGGCCCCGCGCGACATTCGATGATCTGATTGTATGATACCGTGTGCGGCAGATATAGAGGCGCAATACCCAGGATCGAGGAGTTTTTAGCCTCCGTTTATCTGGGCCTTTTGGCCTATTTCAGGGTAGGTCCATTTATCGCGGGAGGGTGGGTCCTACGGGTCTTGCCGCTGTTGCCGGTTACGGAGTAGAATTATGCGTACCTTGTAATCTTTCGAAGAGGCGAAGGAGCATCCACGCACGGACCTTTGAATCCGGGCAGCCAGGGAACCAGGAATAGCTGATTATTTCCGGTTCCCTGTTTTTTTGGCCGTTTTGAAATGAAGATCCCGCGCTATATTCTCCCCGCGATCCTCGCGTTCCCGCTTCCGGCTTGCGCCCAGGACGACGCTTCCGTCCGGCCGCCTTCCATGGAGACCAACGCTTTTCTGGACCCGGCTTTCCACGATTTCGCGGAGATGTCGTACGGCTACCTCAATCCGGAATACGCGCCCCGGGAGAGATCTGAAGACCGGCGGGACTCGCTTGCCGGCATGCCCGCGTCCGGGCTTGCCGCGCTGCGGGCCGCCTCGCCGTCCGTATCCGGGCTTTCCGGCAGCATGTCGCTCGTCGCCGGCGGATCCGTCCGGCCCCCGGAGGACCGGGCGGACGGGAAGCCGGCGCCCGGCCAGTATTACAAGGTCACTTTCGCGAACGAGGCCGGTCCACTCTCGTCCTTCGTGGCCCGTCCCGATTCCGCCGTCATGGCCGGGTTCGGGGCCGGGGACTTCGTGTTCGTGTCCGTGCTGCCCGGGACCGGCGACCATCCCGCCGTTATCAGGTCGCTCGCAAAGACCGGTTTCAAGTTTTCCGGAGAAAGAACGCAGTTCTCCGGTTCCGCCAGGAAAAAATACCTGACCGGCTGGGTGCCGTACGCCGCTTTGCCCGGCGTATATAAAAATCCGCTGGTCCGCCGCGTCGCCATAGAGGACCCGGCTTCCGGGGAGCCGTTCAGGGCCTCGATAAGGTTCACTTTGCGCGCTCCCGGCGGAAAGAATTCCGGCTTATTCGTTTCGGATTTCATAACCCGGCTTGGCGAGTCCGCCGGTTTCGTTCCGGAAACGATCTCCCCGCTTCCGGAGAACGCGGGAAACGCCAAATTCATGGCCTTTGACATAACCGGCACCCTGCCGGTGGATAAGATAAAGCCGCTGTCTCTTTCGCCTTTCGTGGCCTCGATGGAATTCCGCGACGGTCCGGTATAGAGGCGGATTGTCCTGTCCAGGCGCCGTTTATTAATTATATAATCTACCGGTGCCCCGGCCCCGTTCGGCGCCGGCGGTTCGTCTATGCAAGAACCCCATCACAAACACCCTGAAGAACAGAAGAAGCGCCGGGAGGGTTTCCGTGTGGTCTTCGCGCTGGTTTTCGCCGGCGCCCTGATGGCGGAGGCCCTGCTCTTCATGAAGACGCAGGCGCAGGAGATCTCCCTGATACTCAAGGAGGATTTCCGCATAGTGGCGGTGAAGAGCGAACGGACCAAACGCGGCTCGGCCGCCATCGAGGAAGATCTTAAAGCGCTGCCGGGCACCGCCGAGGTGTCTTTCGTAAGCCGGGCCGAGCGGCTGCGCATGCTGAGGGAGGAAGACCCGGACCTGGTGGGCGCCGTGATGAACATGGGCGGCAATCCTCTTCCGGACACTTTCGAGATCTTGCTGGAGGAATCCGCCCTGGGCGACCTAAACTCCTGGGTCGAGTCGGCCTGGAAGACCGACGGCGTGGCCGATATAAAATACAAGGCGCTCGAGGCGACCGCCATCCTGCACTCGCTTTTTTACAGCCATTACATGCTTGTCACGCTTACTTTGGTTTTTGTCGCGCTGGTGTTCATGGCTCTCATGACGCTGTTCTACCGCCATACGGCCGAGTCCCTGCTTGAAAGCCTGCGCCGGGACCGCAACTGGTTCTTCGCCGGCCTGGCCGCGAGCGCGGCGGCCGCCGGCGCCGCCTATGCCCTGGCATATCCCGTAAAGTATCTCAGCCCGCTCTGGCTCTGGCCCGGGGCGCTCTGGCAGGCGCTGATCATCGCCGGAGGCGGAATCTGCGCCTGGGTAGTTTTCCAATGGAAAAATACGCATTGAAACGGACGCCGGCGCGCGGAGTTTCAGGGAACACGGGCGGCGGCCGCCGGCCGCTCCGCCCGTATGCCGCGGCGTTCCTCTGTCTTTGTCTTTGTCTGTCCTCCTGCCCGGCCGGCGCTGCGGAAGCCGTCACCGCCAAGAAGAGGTCCCTGGATGAGATCCGCCGCCAGCTTGAGGACAAAAAGAAGGAACTTGAGCGGTACAGGCAGGAAGAGGGCCTCATCGACCACGAGATAGAGGCGCTGAAAAAGGAAGACAAGCTTAATGTGAACAGGCAGAAAGAGCTGGAGGCGCAGCTATCGAGGTCGAAAGCGCGCAGGATGGAATCGAAGGAGAAAATAGATTCCCTCTCGAAGGCGTACAAGGACCTGCAGGGGGATCTTTACGGCGAGGTCGGGCTTTATTCCCTGGATAAAAAATTCTACTACCCGTATTTCGGTCTCAGCGACATTTCGCGCTCCTTGCTGCTTAAATACGCTATTTTCGAGAAGCACAACCTGATAAAGAGGATCGAGGGCGAGACCGTCAGGGTGCAGGGCGATATCCGGACCATCTCCAGGCAGAACCTGGAACTCAACTCCAGGAAGGAACTGGTCGACAAGCGGCGCTCGGCGCACAGGAACATCTATAAAAGCAAGATAAACGAACTTGAGCGGACCAGGGAGAAGAAGGAAAAACTTCAGAGCGAGGTGGAGAAGCTCCAGAACGCCGCCCTGGGCCTGACGAAGCTCGTTAAAAAGCTTGAGAAGAGGGCTCCGTACAGGCCGGCCGACCGTTCAAAGGAGCTGCCTATGCCGCGCCATTCCCTGCCCTGGCCGGCGCGCGGGACCGTGATAAGCCGCTACGGCCGGGAGGAGGTCCCCCTGCTGAAGACCTGGATAGTCAGGGAGGGGATCCGTATCCGCACCGCTCCGTCAGCCCCGGTATTCCCTGTGCTTGGCGGCAAGGTGATCTATGCCGGGCCGTTCCGTACCTACGGCAATGTGGTGATCGTGGACCACGCGCGGGGCTTTTTCACCATATACGGGCTGCTGGACGGCATAGCCGTCTCGAAGGACGACGCCGTGACGCGCGGCTCGCCCCTGGGCCGGGCGGGAGTCGACCTGCAGGCCGTTTCCGGCAGGCCGGACGCCGAGAACAGCGCCGTTTATTTCGAGATACGGGTGGGCTCGGAGTCCGTGGATCCGCTGGTATGGCTGGCCGACTATTGAACCAAATAAATGTATAATCTGCTCTCGCCCGGCGTCGGTGAAGCTTCAAGGAGCTGAACAATGAAGAACATCAGGAAAGTGGCGCTTGTATCCCTTGTTTCGGCGGTGATAGGACTGGCGTTCCCATTCGTGAATTACGCGGTGGACCAGACCTATCAGCAGCTCAAGGTGATCGTGGATGTCATGGAGCTGATCAAAGAGAATTATGTGGATGAGATCGACTCCCAGAAACTGATCTACGGCGCCGCCGGCGGCATGGTGCGCGAGCTGGACGATTTCTCGCAGTTCATGGAGCCCGACACCTACGCCAGGGTCAAGAGCGACACCGAGGGGGCGTTCGGCGGTATCGGCATCAAGGTCGAGCAGAGCGACGGCTGGCTTACCGTGGTCACCCCGCTGCCCAATACGCCCGCCTACAGGGCCGAGATGTACCCCGGGGACAAGATAGTGAAGATAGAAGGCGAGGTGACCAAGGACATGCTCATAGAGGACGCGGTGAAGAAGCTGCGCGGCGCGCCCGGCACCAAGGTCAATATAACCATTTCGCGCGAGCCGGAGGACAAGAACGCCGATTGGATCACCAGGGATATAACCCTGGTGCGCGAACTGATAAAGTCCGAGAACATCAAATCGCGCGTTCTGGAGGGCAGGATCGGCTATATAAAGACGATAGAGTTCACCGGCCGCGTGGTGGAGGATTTCACCAAGGCCCTGGCCGAGCTGAAGAAGAAAGGGGCGGAAAGCCTTATAATCGACCTCAGATACGATCCGGGCGGGCTGCTTACCGCCTCGGTGGATATCTCCCGTCTGTTCATCGGCGGCAACAAGATGATAGTGTACACCAAGGGGCGCAAGAAGGAGAACTACCAGGAATTCCGGGCTTCGGCGCGCGCCCCATACGCGGAGATGCCGCTGATCATCCTGGTCAACCGCTTCTCGGCTTCCGCCAGCGAGATCGTGGCGGGCGCCATGCAGGACAACAAGAGGGCCGTTATCATCGGCGAGCGCACCTACGGCAAAGCCAGTGTGCAGTCCATGATACCTCTCTCCGATAAATCGGCGCTGCGTTTGACCATCGCCAGGTACTACACCCCGTCCGGCCGCTCCATACACCGCGACGAAAAAAAGAATACCGGCGGGATAATCCCGGACATAGAACTCAAAGTCTCCCCGGAGACCGAAAGGAAGCTTATACAGCAATCCGAGGAGTTCTTCTATCCCGGCAAGGAGAGCAAAGAGAATAAAGAACTTCCCGGGAAAAAGAAAGACCCCCCGGCGAGGGACGAGATGCTGGAACGAGCCGTCGAATTGCTGAAGGCCCGGGAAGTGCTGGGCAATCTTAAGGTGGGAAAATAGAGCACCTGTGCTCCTGTGCTCCTGTGCTCCTGTGCTCCTGTGCTCTTGTGCTCTTGTGTTCTTGTGTTCTTGTGTTCCTGTGTTCCTGTGCCCTTGTGCACTTGCTATGCGTATCCTGGCTTTTGAATCGACCTGCGACGAGACCTCGGTTTGCGTTCTGGACGGCCGGCGGGTCCTGGCCAATGTGGTTTTTTCCCAGGTAAGGCTTCACAGAAAATACAGCGGCGTGGTGCCGGAACTCGCCAGCAGGGCGCACCTGGAGAAGATCTCGGCGGTGCTGGGCTCCGCTCTTTCGAAGGCCGGCTACCGCCGCCCGTTCTTTAAAAACGGCCGGCTGAGGGGGCCCCGCGTGGACGCGGTGGCTTTCGCCAGGGGACCCGGGCTGCCCGGCGCCCTGCTGGTCTCAAGAGTGGCGGCGGAAGCGGCGGCCAGGCTGCTGGGCGCCCGGCTTGTGGGGGTCAATCATCTTGAGGGACATTTCCTGGCCTGGGAACTGGCCGGAGACCGCGTCGCCCGCGCGATAAAATTCCCGTGCGCCGGATTGATAGTTTCCGGCGGGCATACCGAGCTGTGGCTGGCCGGGGGCTACGGCCGGTATAAGACGCTGGGCCGCACCCGCGACGACGCCGCCGGAGAGGCTTTTGACAAGGTGGCAAAGCTGCTGGGCCTGGATTATCCCGGCGGTCCGGCGGTGGAAAAGGCCGCCCTGGACGCCGTCGGCGGCGCGGGCGGATTCGTTTTTCCCAGGCCCTATATGGAGGATAGTTTCGATTTTTCTTTCAGCGGCCTGAAGACGGCCGTGGCCTATACTCTTCGGGACCTGCTGGGGCCGGATTTTTACGAGAAGCGGCGCCGTCTTCCTCCGGCGGGCCGGGCCGGGATCTGCCTGGCCTTCGAAGAGGCGGTGACCGACACGCTGGCGCGGAAGACGGCGAAGGTCTGCCGCGCTTCCGGCGCGGACCGCGTGATCGTGGGCGGCGGAGTGGCGGCAAACCGGCGCCTCAGGGCCAAATTCGCGGCCCTTCCCGCCGCCGGGGGGCCGACGGCTTTTTTCGCGGAGAGAAGGTACTGTTCGGATAACGCCGCCATGATAGCGCTCTGCGCCCTGAGGCGGCTGGAACACGGAACGGGCGGCGGCTGCGTGGAGATCGCGCCGGACCTGGCCTCGGCGTCCTGGGACGCCGGCCGGACCTGAAACGGCTTACGATTTATGCTTATATGGCTCTTGGCGGATCCTGATCCCGGAAAGTTCTCCGCTTTCAGGAATCTGCTCAATTCATTCTCCACCCAGTATCCGGATATCGGCGTCGATTTCCGCGTGCTTACCCGCCGCTCGATGTGGCGGCTTCTTTTCGCCGGCCTGCGCGACTCTAAGAGCGGCGCCTGCGCCGATATAGTGGAGCTGCCGAATTCATGGACGGCGGTTTTCGCCAAACTGGGCCTGCTGGCCGAGATAGGCGGAGTGATGGAATCCTTCAGCCCGGCCAGATATCCGGAATTCCTGAAAAAGGGCTGCGTCACCAGGGAGAGCGACATAGCTTATTCCGCGCCGTGGTGGATGGAGGCTCCGGCCTTGTTCTACAGGCCGGACGCGTTCAGGAAATCCGGTCTTAAGCCGGAGAAGGACCTCTCCGACTGGCCCGGCCTGATGGCGGCGTGCGAGCGCCTGGCCGCGGCGAACCGCCGTCGAGGATTTTACCCGGTCATGCACGGCGACGGCAGAATGAGCGCGGCGCAGGCCCTGCCTTGCATCTGGAACCGCCGCGGCGACCTGTTCTCGGAAGATATGAGCCGCTGCCTGTTGAGCAAAGAGGAGTCCGTCGCGGGGCTTGAGGATTACATGGAGCCGGCCATAAAAGGTTTCCTCCCGCTTTTTTCAGATTCCGTTCTGCATGGCGGGCCCTTCTACGAGGACACGGCCGCCATGGTCATAGGGACCAGGGCCCCGGCGGCGCCGGGCCGGAGAAGTTCTTTTCATCCGGCGCGCATTCCCGGCCCAAGGGAAAAGGAACAGGTGCTCGGTTATAATCTCGCCGCGGCCGCGGGGTCGCCGGCGCTCAAGGAAGCGGGAGTGTTCCTGAAATGGCTGCTCTCGGCCGAGAACTGCCGATCCTTCACCGCCGCTTTCGGGGTGTTTCCCTGTCCAAAGCAGGCCCTGGAGGAGGCGCTGGACTCCTCCAGGGCCGGAGAGTTCTGGCGGAAGGTCTTTTCCGCGCCGGCCGAGGCGCCCTGCTCCGCGGTGCATCCCACGGCCGAGCTTCTGCTGGATAAGGCTCTATGGCACGCCTCCCTGCGCATAGCCAGGCAGGCCTACAGCAGGGAAGATTTTTTAAGGGAGCTGATAATCGCCCAGGGAGAGATAGATTATCTGTTGTCGCTGTATTAACCGCACGCCATGCCCTTTACTCTTTACGCTTTACTCTTCACTCTTGGCCAACTATGCTGAAAGGAAAACGAGCGCTGCGCGGGATGTCCGCTGAAAACCCCGTCTTTTTTTCCAGCCGGGCGGCGTTCCTTAAGGGGCTGCTGGAGTCCGCCGCCGGGCTGCTCGGCGCGGAGCGGGCCTCGTTCTATTATTACGACGAAAAACATTCTCTTTTCCGCCTCATGATGCGCTTCGCCGGCGGCACGGCTTTCGAGGCCGTGGAGAGCGCCCGGTCCGCTCCCGGTTCCTCCGCCGCGTCGGCCATGGCGTCTACGAAAACGGCGGTTTTCACCAACAGGGCCGGGCATTTTCTTCTCGAGCCTTTCCGGATAGAGATCTATTCGGCCGGCGCCATGCGCCGGGACCCGGTGCAGGGTTTCGTCAGGCTGGAGCGGCCGCTGAAAAAAGGCCGGCGGTTCTCCCCGTCCGAGGCAGCGCTGGCCCATGAGTACATCAGCGGGTTCCTGCGCAGCTACTACAAAGCGGAATTCGTCACTCTCAGCGAAAAATACGCCAAGAACCTGGCCGCGATCACGGAGCTTACCGAGGTTTTCGCCAATTCGCTGCGCGTCAGGGACAGTTTCAAGCATATCCTGACCGGGATACAATCCTATTTCGGCTTCGACAGGGTGCGGCTGTATCTCATAGATGAAAAAGGCCAGAAGCTCAAGGGAGAGCTGAGCTCGGATGTCCGCGGACAGATCAAGAACATCTCTTACGAGGAGATCCCGCTGGAGCCGGGCGCCCACAGGTTCGCCGACATAGTGCTGGGCAGGAGCTCCGGGGTTTTCATGGAGCGGTACAAGGATTGCGTCCTTTATCTGCCCCTGGTGGTGCAGGGTGTGACCATGGGCCTGCTCATAGTGGATAATCTGCTTAGCCAGCAGAAGATAGAGCCGGGGGAGCTGGCTATGCTCAAGTCGTTCGCCGGGCAGATAGGCCTGGCCCTGGACAATGTGCGTCTTTTCGACAAGGTGGAGGAGCTTTCACTTTACGACGAGTTGACCAAACTGCCGCTGAGGCGGTACTTCAACCAGAGGTTCCAGGAGGAGTTTTACCGCGCCGAGCGCTTCAAGCAGCCGCTGGCCGTCATCTGGGCCGACATAGACTATTTCAAAGAGGTGAACGACACCTACGGCCATCAGATAGGGGACCTGGTGCTGAAGGAGGTCGGCCGGGTCATCCTGGCCAATCTGCGCAAGATAGACTTCCCGTGCCGCTACGGCGGGGACGAGATAGTGATACTCATGCCGCAGGCCACCGGGACGGAGGCTATGAAGCTGGCGGGCCGCCTGGCGGAGGAGATAAGCGAGATACGGATACCGGTGCCTTTTTCCAGGGCCAGGGAATTGACGGTTTCGTTAAGCCTGGGCGTTTCCACTTTTCCCGCCGACGCCGGTTCGGTGGAAGGCCTGCTGGAAAAAGCCGACGACGCGCTTTACTGGGTGAAGTCCCACGGCCGCGGAAAGATAGCTCTCGCCGGCGAGATGGAGAAGCTGAAGGCCGAGGAGAAGGCGAAGGCCGAGAGCGCCGGGAACTGAAGGTTGGAAGAGTGGAAGGTTAGAGGGTTGGCGGAGAAGCTGTTTTTGTTATGAAACTCAAAAATATCGCCGTCGTGCCGCTTCTGTTCCTGCTCGTCGTCCGGGGCGCATACGCCGCGTTCGAGGATACGGGCCTGGGCGCCCGGCTGCGGGGCCTGGGCAATTCGGCGACGGCTCTCGACGATCCCGCCGGAGCGCCGCTTAACCCCGCCCTTCCCGGTTCCTCAAGGAAATTCGAAAGCGGCCTGCATTTCGAGTCCGGCACCAGATCTGCGCTCGGCCCCCTGGAATTTTACGACTACGCGTTCGGCGCGGCGGTGCCGGTCATGGCTTACGGGAAGTTCGGGACCATGTCCGCCCTCGGGCGTTACAGGAACGTGGAGGAGGGCGGTTTCAGGGAGAAACTGCTCTCCCTCGGCTGGGCCACCTGGCAGCTTAAGTCGGCGGACCGGGGCGCGGTGGATATCGGGACCAATCTTAAATTCATGAGGCTCGACTCGGCGCGTACGGACGATTCGAAAATGGCGATAGGCGTGGATGTCGGGGCGCTTTGGCGCGTGGACTCCAGGCGCAGCGTGGGACTCTCGTTCCTGAACATGAATTCTCCCGCCTTCAAGGCCGGCGCTCTTAACGACAAGGCCCCGGCGTCCGTACGGCTCGGCGCGGCCGAAAGAACGGACGATTATGCTTTGACGCTTGATCTCGCCAAGCGCTCCGGCGCCGGAGGGTACAACGGGAATTTCAGCCTGGATTGCGGCTTCGAGCATGTCTGGCGCACCTATCGTTACGGCACCTTTATGTCGCGGACCGGGCTGTCGCTGGCCGGGCGGGCCTCCATGTTAGCGCTGGGAGCCGGACACCGGCGCATGGCGGCCGAGGTCTCTTACTCGATACTTTTCCCGTTGACCGGCAACATCGTCCCCGGCCACGCCGTAAGCCTCGCCGTCCGTTTCGGCGACAGGGACTCCGAGTCCGAATACGAGAAGCTTATAAGGCGGGAGATAAAGTACCGCAAGGACCTTATGGAGGCCCTGGACGAATCCTCCAGACGGGAAGAGATCCTCCGCGACGAACTGGCGGCGCTCAGATCCGAGATAGACGATCTTCGCTCCGGCCTTAAGGCGGCCGCCGAACAGAAGGCCCAGGTTTCCCGGGCCAGGGAAAGGCTGGAGGCGGTGGTGGCGCGGCAGCGCCGCGCCGAGGCGGAACTCGCGCAGCTGGAGGAGAAGCGCCGCCGGGACAGGCTGGAACAGCTTAAATTCGATTTCAGCCGCGACTGGCAGGCGTATCTGAGAATGAGGGGCGGCGGCGCTCCCGCGGACGCCCTTAAAGGGGCTTTACAGCGCCTAATAGGCCAGTACCAGGGCGCCGGTATAGACATAAGCCAAGCCACCGTTGAGCTTCAGAGGCTTGTGCAGCAGCCGCCGCGCTGACCCGCAGCGCTGGTCCGTAACTTATCCTTAACATTTATTTCACTGCCGGGAAATACCTTGTTGATAGACTAATCCCAGGAGAAGCCGCGCGTGTCCGCGGATGCGGTTTTCTCCTTTGGCGCCGTCCGGAACCGTTCTTATGGAGAACAACGAAATAGACAGGCAGCTTGGCGAGCTCTGGAAAAAGGTCTCCGGGAAGGAGTATGTCCCGGACCAGGCTCCGTCGGCTCCTCGTTTCAGCGAGGCGCAGGCCGAGACCGTGCAGTATCTCCGGAACAGTTTTTCCAAGACGGAGGAAGAGTGGAAGCGTTTGCTGGCGGCCAAAGATTCCGCGATCCGCGACCTGGGCGTGCAGCTTGACGAACTGCGGGCTCATCTCGGCGAGATGAAGCAGCATTACCAGGAAGCCAGGGAGCGGATGATAAACGAAGAGCAGGCCTCGGCGCTCGGCCTGGAGGAGTCCGGCAGGATCCTGGAACTTCAGAAAAAGAACCATGCCCGGGAGCTGCTGCTGCTGAAAGAGCTGCTTGAGCGGAGCAAGGCGGAGCTCTCCTCGCTTTCCGGCCGGCTTGACGCCCTGCGCGCCGAACGGGACGAATGGCGCGTCAAATTCAACGCCTCCGGCGCGGAAAAAGCGGACCTGAAGGACGCCGCGGACGCGCTGGAAAAAAAACTGGGAGATTCCAAGGAGGCCGTGGAGAGGACCCTGGCCGAACTTCTCTCCGAAAGGCGGGTTCGCCGGGAGGCGGAGGAGAAGATCAAGGAGTCGGAAAAAAAAGCGGCCGAGCTGCAGGCCAGGCTGGACGACGCCAGAGCCGTATGGGAAGCGGAACGGAAGGAATGGCGCGAGCTGTGGGACCGCGAACGCTCCGTCTGGGAGACTCACCGCCAGGAGTTCTCCATCTGGGAAAGCCGCCTGCGCGCGGAGCGCGAGGCGTGGACGGCGAAACTGAAGGAGGAGGAGGGCAAAGGCCTGGAGTACGCGGCCGGACTCGCCAATACGCTGAAAGAGTCGTCGCAATGGTCGGAAAAAGTCACCCAGATACTCAAGCTTTACGCGCTCAAGGGCGTGCAGCTGCCGCAGGTGTTCGTTTCGGCCGATGCGCCGTCCGCCTCTCCAGCCCGGATCGGCCGCGGCCTGGCCAGAACGGCGGCGGCGGCCCTCGCCGGACTGCTCCTCATGGGCGCCGCGGCCTGGCGCATACAGGCGTACAGGTCCCTGGTTCACCTGGAACCGCTGGACCGCCGCAGCCTGGAAGTGCCGGGAGCGGCCGGGATCTCCGTGTCGGAAGAGGGTGTATGGCTGGCCGGGTGGGACAAAGGACTTCTGCTTAAGGACGCGAAGGACCTGTCCACCCTGCGCCTTTACGCGGCCGCGCCCGGAGAACCGTTCAAACCGGTCTCGGTCAGCGCCTTTGCCGGCGGCATCTGGATACTGGACATGGCCCAGCTGCGTTTTATAAGGAAAAACCCCGATTCGGGAAAGACCGTCGAATCCGTCAAAACGCCGGGCCCCGCCCCGCAGGGAACGGCCTGGGACGGATATAATCTCTGGTCCTTCGACGCCGCCACCGCTTTGCTCTATCGCTACGGGATAGACCCCGCGGCCGGGGTGGAGGCCAGCTTCGAACTGCCCGGCCTGACGGCCGTTTCCGCCATGCAGTGGTCCGGCCGCCAATTGTGGGTTCTGGACGCGGGCGGCCGGCTGAAGCGGTTTTCTTTCGCGGAGGGAAAATTCCGGGAGATCTCCTCGCAGAAGCTCGGGAAGCCGGCCGCGTCTTTCTGGGTCCGCGGCGGATATTTCTGGACCCTCGAGAAGAACGCCGCCGGGACGGGCATGGAGCTTGCCAGGTACAAATTGAAGATATTCGGATAAAATGGCAGAATGAGGTTGCGCGGACGGCCGCCGCCAGGAAGCCGTCGAATAAGGAAGAGGCGATTTATGATAAATAGAGTCCCATCCCCCGTCCCGGCCGGAGGGGAGACCGGCGTCCCCGGGGTTCTGAAAGCGGCGTTGCGGAGCCTTTTTCCGCTCGTGCTGGTCTGCGCGGTATTCGCGCCGGCGCTTAATGCCCAGCAGCTTTATGTATCAAAAGTGGATGTGCGCTATAACGCCGGCGTGCTCAGCGGCGGGTCCGGAGTGGAGGCGCACTACTGCAACGACGGCAATGTCGGCGCCGATGTTTCATATCTTCCCCAGTTCGGCGACGACCCCCAAATCTGGTCGGCCAGGATAGAATGGGAGCACCCCCGGCTTTCGACCGTCGATGACCCGCTGCCGGGCCCCAACACCCCCAACGAGTCGGTATATCCCGGCGGCTGTCTGAAGCTCTGCGCCAGGATAGCCTGCGTGAGTTCGGATGTGGGCAATTTCGGCATAGATAAGCTGGAGTTCGAGATCTTCAAGTTCGGCGCCGGAGCGAACCCGCTTGATCCGGCCAGCACCCCGCCGATAAGGACCATCTCCCTTTACGATATCGGCATCTGTCCCGGCAATCAGTCCTCGGCTTTCACCATAGGAACCTACTGCACCGCCTGGGACGGGTTTTACAATCTGGACGGCATGTTCGGCAAGACTAACGGGCAATACGGGTTCAGGGCCAAGGTGGAGACCAATCAGACCAGCCCCACCGCCGGCAATATCTCGATCACCCAGACGGTGGCCTACCCCGGCCAGAACCAGTATCCCGTAACAATCGATGTGGTCAATGTGCATGGGGTGAAATCCACTCCGACCGTGGTGGGGAGGATAACCGGCGTCGCCGCGCAGCCTTATAATCTCCTGTACCGCCTCAGCAAGGAGGCCGATGTCACTTTAAGGATCTACGACACCCTGGATTCCGTGTTCGATTCGCCGATCAGGACCATAGTGAACGGCGTGCCCAGGTCGGGGGAAGGCGCGCCCAACGGTACGCTCACCAACGGGGATTTCTGGGACGCGCGCGACGACAACGGGAGCGTGGTCTCTTCCGGGGTGTATATAGCCTTTATCAATGCCAGAGCCCGGGATTATTACGGTCTGGACAACGCTTACGGCGCCACGGCCTATATCTCCGTGGACCCGCTGCAGATCACCGACCTGGGGACGAAGCCGCTGGGGGCCAGTTCCACCGACCAGGCCATAGTGAGCTATCTGCTGACCGAACCCGCCAATGTATATGTCGGCATCTATTCCCCCGGCACCGCTTTCGACGAGATCAATACCTCTCCGCCCGCGATAAAAGCCGGCACCGGCGTCCGCCACAAACTTATCACGGAGCAAAAAAGAGGCAGGGACTCGGTCGGCACCTATTGGGACGGCCGGGACGAGGCCGGCGTGGTTCTTCCAGACGGGGATTATGTTTACGCCGTCTGGGCCGACCTGCACTCGGACGCGGCGCCGGGCGGGTTGATAAGGACGCAGAAGACCTATGTGGGAACGCTTCCTGTGGCGCGCGGCCTGCCGGTCAGTTTCATCTCACCGTCGGCGACCGTGATGGGCTCTTCTCCGACCGCGGCCGAGCTGGATCCCTTCTATTTCCGGTATGTTCCGGTCAGAAGCGCGCTGTTCAGCATGAATATCAAGACCGTGAACACCAACACTATAATAAGGCATCTTTCCGTCGAACAGGCCAGGATCGGCAATTTCGCGGTCAGAGAGGTCTGGGACGGCAAGGACGATTACGGCAATTTCGTCAGCAGCGGCATATACATGGCCGAACTTGTGGTCAGGGACGAATTGACCGCCGGGAACATTTCCACCACCAGCGTGCAGTTCCCGGTGAACATGTTCCGCATGGTCGATGTGCGGACGACGCCTCTTATGGGCGGGGCGTCTGATAACGCCAGCGTCAGTTTCGAAATGACCCAGGCCCTGTATACCGATCTGCGGATCTATCAGCCGGGAACAGTGGTGAATCCTTCGCTGTCCGACTGGGCCACATCCACTTCCACGCTCGGCACGCCGGTCTTCAGCGTCTCCGGTTTCCGGCCCGGCCGCTTCCGCATCACGGAGTACTGGGACGGCCGCGACCCGGGCGGCAATCTCGTACCGGACGGCCGGTATACATTCACTCTGACGGCCTGCACCACCACCTCGACGGTCACCGGGATATGCGTCATGGACAAGGTTCACGGTTATGTGGATGTGGCGAAGGGCCAGATAATCTTCACCTTCTTCGACATAGTCCCTAATGTGCCCACCCTTTACAATTCCTCCGCCCCGGTCACGCTGCCGCCGTACGAGATAGGTTATATGACCAGCCGCCAGGCCATGGTGCGGGTGGAGGTGCTGAATTCCGACAGAGAAGTCGTGGCGGTGGTTGTTCCGCTGCGGCCGGGCGAGACCGACGAGTACAGGGAGGCCGGCATCCTGCACAGGGAATTCTGGGACGGCAGATGCACCAACACCGCCGCCTGTTCCGGCACCGATTTCGTCGGCAGCGGCCCCTACGACATAAGGGTCGTCGCGCGCGATGTCAGCAACGCACAGCTGTTCACCGGGGCCACGGTGCAGCAGACTATAGACATCGGTCCGCTGAGGATCTTCGATATGGCGGTCACTCCGATGACCAGGGACTCCCAGGCCGTGATCTCCTACCAGGTCTCGGAACCCATGACCGTGGTCACAAAGATATACCGCCCGGGCACCTCGCTCGCCACGGCCTGTGCGAATCTTAACGCGCCCAAGGACGGCTGCGCCGGCAACCTGGTCAAGATGTTCGCCGGCGTGCGCCCGGCCAGGACCCAGATCTCCGAGACCTGGGACGGGACGGACCTGACGCTTTCCCTGGTGCCGGACGGCAATTATGTTTTCAGGGTTTACGGCTCCACCAATACCCAGAGCGTGAGCATGCTTACCGGACAGCTCGCCACCGGCGCCAAAGAGGTCGAAGATGTGCTGATCTCCAATATCCCGGTGGTAAACGGCCCCGGGGGAGAGGACGCGCAGCTCATCAAAGACACTTTCTTCGCACCCAACCCTTACACCGGGAAAAGCGGCTGGTTCAACCTGCCCATCTACACCAATTCGCAGATCTCGATAAGGATATATAACCTGGCAGGCGACCTCATCTACAATTACGACGAAACCCTTGAAAGCGGGCAGATCAAGCGCGTCCCCTGGGCGAAGATAAACAACTCCGGCAGTGAGGTGGCTTCCGGGGTTTATTTCGCGGTGATCAGGTACGAAGGCCGCGAAGGCGGCCGCGGCGCGGTCCAGACGGTGAAAAAGATCCTGATACCGTAATTGCGGCCGCTTAGAGCGAGGATTACCTATATGGAAAACCATTTTAAGAGCCGGCTCGTGAGCGCGCGGTTTTTCCTGCTGGTTCCGCTTCTCCTGACCCAGTTTTCGGCCGTCCGCCCGCTGAACGCGTCCGACGAAAAAGCCGGCACCTCCGGCGGAGTGTTCATGAAGATCCCCACGGGCAGCCCCAGGGCCCAGGCCCTGGGCAACTGCGGCGTGTCCCTGGTGGAGGGCTCCGAGGCGATGACCATAAATCCCGCCGGCATGGCTTCCTCCCAGATGCGCGAGGTCGGTTTCGCCTACATGAGCTGGTTCCAGGATTATTCCGGACAGTATGTGGCTTATGTGCATCCGGTGGGCCAGTCCGTGATCGGGGTGAATTTCGCCACTTACGGCATCCAGGATTTCGACGCCAGGGACGAACAGGGAATCCCGCAGTACGGCGAGGATATCAGGGTGATCCATAGGTACGCCACCCTGACCGTGGCAAAAAGCTTTCTGCTGGAGCGGCTTCTGCTCGGGGCCAGCGTAAAGGGGGTCTGGGAAAACAACTATTCGGCGAAGTACTACAATATGGTTCTCGACGCCGGAGTCATCCTCAAGCCTTTCCGCAAGCTTTCCCTGGGCATGTCCGGAGCCAATCATAACAGCAAGGAAGGCCAGGTGGTGAGGATAGGCCGCCTCGGCGGCGCTCTTTCGCTCAATCCGTTCATCACCTTGGTCGGAGAGTTTAAGGAATATTCGGACCGCAATAAGGGGCTTGGCGGAGGTTTGGAGTTCAATCTGACGGAGGAGATGCTGCAGGTCGGCCGCGTCAGCCTGAGGACCGGCTATGTGCAGGGCCTTCTCGGCATAGGCTCCATAGACGATTACGGCAAGAACTACGACGACAAGACCCTGGACACGCTGGGGCTTACGCGCACCGGAGGCTGGACATTCGGTTTCGGCATATACAGCGCCCAGGCGATGGGATTCGGGGTTTCGCTCGATTACACCATGGTCCCTTACGGGGCGCTTGGAAAAGCCAGCCAGATAATGATAAGGGCGCAGTTCTAAAGGGGAGGAGTAAAGCGTAAGGCAGTAAAGAGTGAAGAGTAAATGGTAAGGCGCGGGGAAAACCGGATTTATGAAAAATACGATACGGGACATGTTCCGTAAACTCTTTACTCTTTACTCCTCACTCTTTACTCTGCTGCTGCGCCGCAGGGGCCAGACCGTGGTGGAGTATCTGCTGGTAACGGTGGCCCTGACCGTCACTTTTTCCGTTATGTACAGGACGCTGCAATGGTACCTGGCCAGGCAGTTCAGGCAGGGCGGTCTGCTGATACTGAGAATGTACAAGGAACTGCCCTGGTAGGGAGTTGATAAAGCCGGACTTAAATTATATATAATCAATTGCGGCCGCGGACCGGGGTTCGGGCCTGCGCGCTTAATATCCAGGAGGACTAGCACAATGAATAAACTGTTCAGGAAGAGACAGGGTCAGAACACCGTGGAATACCTGCTGATGTTGGCCGTGGTGGTCGGCGTGGTTCTCATAGCCGGTATGGCTCTCAAGAACTATATGCCCGGCCTCTTCCAGAAGATCCAGACCATGATCAACGGCGCCGCGGGGACTCTCGGCTCCAGCGGCGGCAACCAGTAGTTCCGTTCCGGCCGACGGCGCGGGGACCCGGCTGCATCAGAGGCGCGCTTCATGGCGCGCCGACCGCGTTTTGTTCGCGCCCGGGGGCCCCCGTGGAGGGAAGAAGGATGAGCACCGAGGCGAAAAGCTTTTTGGTAAAAGCCGCCCTGCCCGGTATCCCGCCTTTTTGGTTCGGAGCGGCGGCCGGCGGATTGAAACGCGGTTTTAACGGCGTCAGTTCGGCGGCCAAAAGGGCCGGACAGGTCACGGTGGAGCTTCTGCTTGTGCTTCCCGTCTTCATGCTGATGCTGTTCTTCATCATGGAAATGGGGAACATGGCGTACCAGACCATACTCATACACCACTGCGCGTATGAACTGGCCCGCATAGGCTCCCTGGTGGCCGGTCCGCCGGGCGGCAGTTCGAAAAATATTTCCAATATGGGCCTGGCCAACCAGAAAATGCGTTCGACCCTGAACAAGATGTTCAGGAACTCGGGACAGATCCAGTTCTCGGCGCGGAGCGTCACGACTGGACGGGATCCCCAGCCGCTGGCGTCGGCGAATCCGCATGTGCATACCAACGACGACCTGATGGTCACCCTGACCTATCCGGCTCAGCTCATCTTCCCGGGTTCGAGCTACTTTCTCGCGGACCAGCCCCGCAGCCGCCGGATAAGGAAGATAACCGTCAGGGTGCGCGTACCGATAGAAAAACCGGTGTTCCAGTAGGCCGTGCGGCGGGATTTCTCATTTATTTAACAAAGCCGCAATCAGCGCATCGTAGAATATACCGATAGGAGCTCGCTATTATGGAAAAAAAAGGCGTCTTGGTCCCGATGATCCTGGCCATGCTGGCGGCCAGCATTTACTGGTGGGTCCTGACCTCGAAGGAGAGGGCCATAGCCAAGATGCAGGAAACGGCCCAGGTGCTGGTGGCCAAGTACGATATGCCGGCCCGCACCATCCTGAAAGAGGACCTGGTGGAGATAGTCAGCGTGCCGCGCCAGTACATGCAGCAGGACGCGCAGGAGATCCGGAGCGGCTCCGACATAAAGCTCGTCACGAATCTGGTCACGGCCGTCAGGATCCCGAAAGGCAACCAGATAACCCTTTCCGCGCTGGTCTCCCTGAGCCCGGAGGCCGGCCTTAGCGTCAAAGTGCCGCCCGGCTACAGGGGCTGCACCCTTCCGATGGACAACGAGCTTATGCGCCTGATCAAGCCCGGCGACAGAGTGGACATCCTGGTCACATTCGACGCCGTGATGGGCGACAACCGCAAGGAAAAGGTTACGGCCACTATCCTGCAGAATGTGCTGGTGCTGGGCGTGGGGACCAATTTGGGGCAGGGCATGTCCTCCATACAGGCCAAGAACAAGGAAGCGCAGGTTTCCGCCGACCAGGCTTTTTCGGATAAAGGAGTGCTCAGCCTGGCGCTCAATCCGCAGGAGGCGCAATATCTCTCCCTGTCCCAGAAGCAGGGCGATGTGAACATCATAGTCAGGGGCCTTGGAGACATGGAACTGCATCCCATGGAGATAGCCAGCTTCAAGCGGCTTATAAAGTAGGCTTCGCCCCCTAGGACCAAAGGACCGGATTATGCGAAAAACTTGCCTCATTCTGGCGGCTGTCGCGGCCGCCATGGCGCGGCCGGCCGCGGCGCAGAAGGCCGATATGGTGGCGGTAAGCGCCGATGTAGTGGAGATAAGCGGCTCCATACAGAAGACCAAGGGATTCACCTGGACTCAGCTTTTTGAGTTCACCGAGGCGAGCATCCCCGGCATACTCACGCTGGGGGATTTCGAGAGGAAGACCCAGCTGACCACTTCCCTGAAGCTGCTGGAAACCGAGGGCAAGGCGCAGATGCTCTCCAATCCCAAGGTCATCACCAAGAGCGGCACCCAGGCCAACTTCACCGTGGGAGGCGAGGTCCCGGTGCCCTATTCCAACGCGCAGGGCGTGGGAGCGGAATTCAAGAAATTCGGCGTCATATTGAATGTGCTGCCGGTCATACTGACGGAAAAGAAGGACACGGTGGATGTGCAGCTGCAGCTGGAGGTGTCCAATCCGGACTATTCCAAGCCGGTGAGCGTCGGGGGGACCACGATACCGTCCATGATAACCCGCCAGATCCAGACCGAGGTGGAGCTGAAGAGCGGGGAGACGCTCGTGATCGGCGGGCTGAAGCGAAGCAACAGGAATGTGTCCAAGAACCGCGTGCCGGTACTGGGCGCCATCCCGCTGATAGGTGCGCTGTTCAGCAGCACGGATATAGTGGAGGAGCAGAGTTCGCTGTTCCTGTTCGTAACATTCGATATTATAAAGTAAGGACTCCGGCCCTTTACGCTTTACTCTTCACGCTTGACGGCCAATTATGGACAATCTTAACACCACGCCCCGCATCATAACCTTTTCCGGCCCTAAAGAAGGCGTAGGCAAAACTTCCATCTGTCTGAACCTGGCCCTGGCCTGGGCCAATTACCAGAAGCGGAATGTGCTGATCCTGCCGCTGGACCCGACCTGCCGCATAGAGCAGGCCATGACGCTGGGCCTGAACCCGCCCTCCATGGCGGAGATCCTGCAGACCCTGGGACGGGAGTCCGTGAGCGCGCTCGGAGCGCTGCTGAGGGGAAAGATCCCGATCTCCCCTTACGGGGTCGGCGTACTTCCGCTGGCCAAGAAAAGGGCCGATGTGTCCAAGGTCTCCCCGGATGTCATTCTGCCGATACTCTCCAAGCTTTCGCAGTCCTTCGACATCTTCATCGATGTGGACCCCTATTTCCCGATGCAGGTCTTCGCTTTCGACATCTCCGACCTGGTGTTCTGGGTGACGAACTCCAATGTTTCCTCGCTGAACGCCACGGCCTCCATCTTTCGCGAGATCAACGAACTGCATTTCCCCATGAGCAAGTTCGAGGTCATCTGCAATCTCTACGATATGCCCGGCGCCATCGCCCCGAAAGAGGTGGAGAAGTTCTTCAAGCAGCTGGGCAAGGATATCCTCGCTTTCATGCCTTGGGAGGATTCGCTGCCCGGCTACACCAACCAGAACAAGATTCTGATAGTGGAGCAGCCCAACACCCAGTGGATAAAGATCATGCGCGTGCTGCTGGGCCGCCTTTCGGAGCTGAAACCTTCCGAGAAACAATGGGCCTCGAGCGTGGGCGCGGCCGAATTTTCGCACGGTTCCGAGATGCTCTGGCGCCAGACCCAGGCCGCGCCGGACGCCGCCGCCCCCGCAGGGGCTCCGAGCAAACCGGCCCAGCCGGCGAACGCGCCCCGGGTGGATGTTCCCCCGTTCTGGGATACGCTCAAGATGAAGATGCACAAGGATGTGGTCTCCGCCCTGGAGCTCGAGCGCATAAAGATCAGCGACGACGCCGCCGCCAACGCCGCCACCAGGAAGAAGGTGGACCTGATCATCAACGGTCTGCTCCAGAAAGAGACGGAGATGGCCCTGACCAGGGAGCAGCGCGTCAAGTTCATAAACGAGCTGCTGGACGAGATCCTCGGTCTCGGCCCGCTGGAAGAACTGATGAGGGACCCGGCCGTGACCGAGATCATGGTCAACGCTCCCGAGAAGGTCTACATAGAGAGGGCCGGCAAGCTGACGCTCACCAAGTACCAGTTCCGGAACGACGAACAGATTATCCAGGTCATGAAGCGCATCGTGGCGCCGCTGGGCCGGCGCATAGACGAATCCGTGCCGCTGGTGGACGCCCGCCTGAAGGACGGTTCCCGCGTGAACGCCATCATTCCCCCGCTGGCCGTTTCAGGGCCGACGCTCACCATCAGAAGATTTTCCAGCAAGCCGTTCACCGATACCGAGCTGGTGAAAAAGGGCAGCGTTTCCCAGGACTGCGTGGACTTCATGAAGGCCTGCGTCAAACTGCGCAAGGACATAATAATCTCCGGCGGCACCGGCACCGGTAAGACCACCTTTCTCAACATGCTTTCGAGCTATATTCCCGAGGACGAACGCATCGTCACGGTCGAGGATGTCGCCGAACTGCGCCTGGAACAGGAGCATTGGGTGCGGCTTGAAAGCCGTCCGCCTAACATCGAAGGGAAAGGCGAGGTCACCATCCGCGACCTGGTCAAGAACTGCCTTCGTATGCGTCCCGACCGCATCGTGGTCGGCGAGGTCCGCAGTTCCGAGGCTTTGGACATGTTGCAGGCCATGAATACCGGCCATGAAGGCTCGCTGGCCACCATTCACGCCAATCAGCCCAGGGACGCGCTGACCCGCCTTGAGGCCATGTGCCTCATGGCCGGCGTCGACCTGCCGGTCTGGGCTCTGCGCGAGATGATCGCGTCCGCCGTGCACCTTATCATCCAGCTTACCCGGTTCTCCGACGGAACCAGGAAGGTCACCGCGGTCACCGAGATTACCGGCCGCGAGGAGAACCAGATCACCATACACGATCTTTTTAAATACCATCAGACGGGCATAGAGAAGGAAAGCGGCAAGGTCATCGGCCATTTTTCATCCACCGGCGATCCGCCCAAGTTCTTCAAGGATTTTGAGACGCACGGCATACACATGCCGATAGAGCTGTTCTGGACCGACGAACAGAAGCGGGCGCGCGGCTATAAGCCGCCGCAATAGGCGGCGGTCGCAGGAGCGGGATTTTTATGACAGTATGGGCCGGAAAGTCTGAAATTCCGGGCGGCTTCGGCCGTTCCTGCGCTTCTGCGCCCTTGTGCTCCTGCGCTCCTGTGTTCCTGTGCTCCCGCGCCCTTGCGCTCCTGTGCTCCTGTGTTCCTGTGCTCTTGTGTTCCTGTGCCCTTGCGCTCCTGTGTTCTGTTTCTCCCCGGCCCCTGTCCGCCGCCGGCATGTTCGGCAAGGGCCAGATGGCCGAGGTCGCCTGCGCCGCCACCAAGACCCAGCTCTTCTACTACTATCTGGCGCCGGACCGCGACGCCAAACTCAAGGATTACCAGATAAAATGCAGGGGCGCCGTCATCAACATCAAGATGCCGAAGTGGGTGGAAACCGCCGTTCCCGGCATGGTCGCCAGCAAGGTGTGGCGCGATCCGGAGGAGGGGGAAATCTCCGAAGCCACGCTCTGGCAGACGCCGGTCTCCATAATCTACGAATTCCTGGAACTTACCAGAAAGACCTTCCCGGTGGAGGAAAAAGGCGCCGAGATCTCTCCCGGACTGCTGGTGAAGGAATACGCGGATGTCAGGATCCGCTTCCAGATGTCCCTGGACCGCCTTTACAGGGCCAAGCGTTTCGACTCCATGAACGGCCGCGGCCGCCCGCTGCTGGCCGTTTTCAATCTTATACTACGGGAAATGGAGAGCGTGGCCGACGCCATCTCGAGCGCCGACCAGCAGCGATATTCCGAAGCCGTTACGGCCGTGGCCGTGCTCAGCCAGGACGCTTTTTCCACCCTTTTCAGGGCGCCCAGGACTTACGCCCCCCCGGAGGAGATCTCCAAATCCCAGCAGGCCATGCTGACCGCGGCCACCGTGCTGGGAATGCTGCTTATTTTCCTGGCCGTCAGGCTTTACTTCATCCTTAACGAGGAAAAGACGGCCAAGATGATCGCGGACTACTACGAAAAGGCGGGGAAATGGACCGAGGCCTTCTCCAGGCAGTTCATAGATATAAAGGTGCATTATCTGGTGTTCATCCCGGCCGCCGCCTTTTCGCTGGCAGGGCTTTTCACTTTCAATCTCCTGGCGTTCTTCTTTCTCACCGCTCTGGGCATGTATGTGGGCCTCAAAATGCCCAATTTCGTGCTCAATTACATGAAGGTGAAGCGCGGTCTGAAGATAGACACCCAGCTTATGGACGGGCTCATACTGCTTTCCAACTCCCTCCGCTCCGGTCTGGATGTGGTGCAGGGGTTCGAAATGGTTTCAAAGGACCTGCTGCCGCCAATCTCCGACGAGTTCGGCCTCGTCATCAAGAATTATCAGCTGGGCATGCCGTTCGAGTCGGCTCTGGGCGTGATGGAGGAACGCGTCACCAGCAAGATGCTTTCCTATATGATCCGCGCGATAGTCCTGCAGAGGCAGATGGGCGGAAACCTGACCAAGGTCTTCGAGCGCATCGTCGTGGACATCCGCGAGGAATCGAAGCTTGAGGAAAAGACCAAGGCCATGACCGCCCAGCAGCGCATCCAGTCCATAGTGGTCGGCATCATGCCGTGGATCATGCTCGGCGTCATGTTCCTGTTCCAGCCGGACGTGATGATGAGGTTCTATACCACGCCGCTGGGCATGGGCATTTTCATAGGCTGCGCCATCTGGATCGCGATAGGTATGAAGGTTGTTTCCAGTCTCGGGAAGATAAAGGTTTAACCCCGGTACGGGGTTAAACCGCCATAAGCTTTAGGCCGTAAGCCGTAAGCTTAAAAAGTTCGGGTTTTGAAGCGTATGGCCTACGGCTTATGGCCTATGGCTTGCGGCGGCGGGTTTTTATGCAAGAAACTTTTACCAAATATTTCCTGATGGGCCTCGCGGTGCTGGGGTCTTTCGCGACCTTCTCGGCCGTGCAGCGGTTCTTCGCTCCGCGCGAAGAGGACCGCTCGGCCATAGGCGACATCAGCGACCTGGAGGGCAAGGAAGTTTCCGTTTTCGCCAAGCTGGAGGGCAGCAAGAATTTCTGGGACCAGCTCGACCTCATTTTCGCCAGGAGGCTGGGGCTGGAGAAGCCGCTGGAAGAAAAGTATATGCTTCTCGGCCGGCCGACCACCACCGATCCCCTGCAGATGCTTCATACGAAACAGCTCGTGGGGCTTATACTGCCGGTCGGGTTCTACCTCCTCACGGATTCCCCGTATACGGTCCTGTTCGGGCTTCTGGGGTTCGTCATGCCCGACGTTATGTTTTATTCCCGCAGGATCCGCCAGCGCCAGGACGAGATAATCCACAATTTCCCAACCTTCGTGGATCTGGCCGCCCTGATGATAGAGTCGGGTCTGGATTATATGAACGCTTTCGACCGGATCGTTAAGATCGCCCCGGTAAAGACCCATCTGGAGCTGGAGATGGAGCGGACCATAGGTGAGGTGCAGCTCGGCTATTCCCGCCGGGACGCCCTGCGCCGACTGTCCATGCGCACGGGTTTGCAGGAGGTCCGGTCCTTCGTCGGCCTGGTCATACAATCCGACGAACTGGGAACCAGTCTTGTGGAACTGCTCAGGAACTACTCGACCGATATGCGCTTCCGCAGGCTCAACAAGGCCGAGAAGCTGGCCGCCCAGGCTTCCACCAAAATGCTTATCCCTTTGTTCATCTTTATTTTCCCCACGGTGTTCATCCTTATGCTTTCGCCCATGATCTCCGACCTTTTGACGGGAGGGGCGGTGCCGTTCTAGCCGGGGGAGAGTGAAGTAGCGAGAGTAGTGAAGTAGTGAAATAGTTGGCGGAGTTAGGAGTTATGAGAATAGGGACAAAACCGAGGCGGACACTTCTGCGCGCTATGGCTTTCCTGTCGGCCGCCGGCTGCTGCGTTGCCTGCGCTTTTTCCGCGCAGCCCAAGGTGAAAAGCGAGGAATCCCTTTTTCTCGATCTCCAGAAATCCGGCCTGGGGTCGCTGAACGAGGTGGAGGAAAAGAAAAAATTCATCGAGACCATCAAACTGGAGAAGCAGAAGATCCAGAACCGCATGCTGGTTAATGTGTACGAAAACGCGTTCGATTATTACCGCGCCGGCAATTACGAGGACGCCAAGGACCTCGCCAACAGAATAATTTCCATAGATCCCAATTTCGAGGACGCCGGGATGCTGCTCGAGGCCTCGAACCAGCTGCGCGGTTCCCTTCGCCCCGGCATATCGGAAAAACTGATGCTGGAGGACCGGTTCAAGAGCTCTCTCTCCCTCTATAACGAGGGCCGCATCCTGGACGCCTATCAGAAGATGCAGGAGGTCGTGAAGCTTTCTCCCAACAATATCAAGGGCAGATACTGGCTGGGCAAGATGAAAGACGAACTTTGCGAATACTATTACAAGAAAGGGGACCAGATGTATGCGAAGAGGGATCTCAGGGGAGCCCTGGACAATTTCTACAGCGCTTTGCTCATCAAACCCAGGGACGCCAGGATCGTGGAGTACATAACGAAGGTGGAAGACGAACTCAGGCAGGAAACGGCGAACGCCAAATTAAAATCGGCCCTGGAATATTATGCGCAGGGGAATCTCAGGGCCGCCCACGAGGGCCTGAAAGAAGTTCTTGTGGTCCAGCCCGGAGACGCCAAGTCCGCCAAACTCCTGGCCGAGGTCAGGAACGAGATAGAACAGGGATTCATTTCGCGGGGCAGGAAGCTTTACGGCGAGCGGAAATATACCGAGGCGATAGGCGAATGGGGCAAGGCCAAGCCGTACACCGCCAACCTGTCCTACCTGGACAGGCTCATTGCGCGCGCGAAGGAACAGATGCGGCTCGAGGCCGACGACAAGCGGCGCCGCGCCGAAGAGACCGCGATCCGCGCCAGGGAAGAGGAGGCGCGCCGTAAGAAGGAAGAAGAGGAGCGCAAGCGCGCCGAAGCCGACGCCAAGCTGAAAGAGGCCGCGGAGGGTCCCGCCAAGGCCAAGAGCGCCAGCGAGGAGAACCGCAGGACGGCGCAGCAGCACTATCTGGAAGGGCTGAAATATTTCCAGAACTCCAATTACGAGAAGGCCCGCGATGAATGGATCATAGCGAAGCAGCTGGACCCCGGCAATATCGATGTGGAATCCGGACTGAAGCGCATAGACCAGCTGCAGGCCGGCGCGCAGTAAGGGATAGCGAAATAGTGAAGTAGCGAGGGAGCGAAATAGCGAAGTAGCGAGGGAGCGAAATAGCGAAGTAGTGAGGGAGCGAAATAGCGAAGTAGCGAAGGTTCCTTATGAGGCTTACGATAAGATGGCTGATGTGGTTCATCGGTATAGGCATTTATGTTATGTGCCTGGGCGGGGTGTTTTACTATAACCTCTTCAAGTGGACCTTCGACGAGAAACTGAAAGCCGATATCATCCAGACCGTCAAAGTCTATGTCCCCACGCTGAGGAACGGGCTTTTGAAAAGTCCCAAGGCCATAAGCTTCGAGGAATACGACATCATGCAGTCCATGGCCAAGGACGAGCGGATCGCGGCCATCCTGTACCTGAGCCGCGCCGGCACGGTGCGCTGGCATAAAGAGGCCCGCTTTATCGGCAAGCCCTGGGACGAGTTCCAGAAGGATATCCCCCCGCTGACCGACGCCATAGGCCAGGCCTATCTGGCCAAACTGCCCAAAGTCCGCCAGGTCCCGAAGGAATCCTTCTACGAGATAGCCATCCCGTTCACGGTGCGGGGGGAGATCATCGGCATTATCGATGTCCTTGTTTCAAAGGCCGGCGCCGATGTGCTGATAGGCTCCGCGATGCGGAAATATGTTTTCGGCGCCATCGGGGTGCTGTTTCTGCTCGGTCTGCCGCTTTATTTCTTCTTCTACCACTATGTGATCTCGCCTCTGGAGACTCTGCAGGACAGCGTGGACAATATCTCGCTGAAGAGCTTCGATCTGCGTTTCCCCGCGCGCAGCGACGAAATAGGCGATCTTACGGCCGCCATCACCCGCCTGCTGGGCAAGATGAAGGTGGAGATCGAGGGCATAGGCAGCCGGGACAAGAAATACAAGGACGCGGAGCAGAAATGGTGGCGTTCGCTGCTCAGCACGATAGTTCCCGGCGATCAGTACATAATAGTGGTGGACGAGAACAACAATATCCTCTTCGCCAATTTCGAGCTCTCCGGAGGCCCCGACGCCAAGAATATACATCTGCTGGATGTGGTGGACAGCCAGCAGCAGAATCTGCTGCGCCTCGTCGGCCAGGCTTTCGAGTCGCCCAACCGGTCCGTGGAGGGCGAAACAGTGTTCCGCGGCCAGAATCTGTGCGTGAAGGTCCTGCATGTCGGGGAAACCTCGGAAATGAGCCGCACCCTGATAATGTTCTATCCTAAACCGGGGATCACCGTATAGAGAAGTGAAATAGCTCTTCACTCCCCTTAAATAATTGCTAAAATAATCCGGTGGGCCGGGCGCCCGGCCGGGTTTTCCGTTTTCTCGGTTTTTTCATGGAGGAAAGAATGCATAAGCTTGAGATCAGGAGCGTCAGTATAGGATCGCTGATAACATCGTCGGTCCCGCTTGTGGTGTTCGCTCTGGCCCTGCTGGGCGGGGTGGTGACATTCATGGTGGTCCCCAATCCGCAGCTGTACCCGATGCAGACGGGGCAGAAACTGCTGTCCATCGGACTTTTCGCGCTCCTGTATGTGATCATAGTTTCCGCGCTTCTTGTGTTCATGGCGTTCCTTTACAATATCCTTACCGGAGTCCTCGGCATGAGAGGCGTTACGCTCGAGTTCGAAGAGGTCGCCGACCGCGAATAATAGAGGTATGGTCAGGAGCTTATCGTGAAGATAAATGTGATTTTCGCCGCGAAGGATTTCTCAAGAGCCTCTCTTATACTGGAGATGCTGAACCGCCAGGGCTATTCGGTGGTTACGGCCCACCGTTCCCGCGAGGTGATGGGAATGCTGGCCGAGAAATCATTCGATCTCGTGATAGTCGGGCAGAGTCTGGCGGACGAAGAGGGACTCGCCTTCCTGAAGAACCTCCGGGCGAAGAACAGGAATATCCCGGTCATAGCGATGCTCGAATCGCCCGACACCTACCTGGACCATGTCCCGTCCGGCCTTACCCTGGAAAGCCTGGCCCCGCACGGCCACGGCGTCCACGGCGGACACCAGGCGCCGAAGATCAGCTACAAACTGGCCTTTTTCCAGCTCGGCGCCGACGAATGCCTCAGCTACAGCCAGGACCTCCACGAAAGCACGGCCAGGATACGGGCCGTGGTCCGGCGCACGGCGAGCGCCCAGCCGGACGAGGTCATAAAGCTTAACGAGATAGAGATAAACCTGTCCAGCTATACCGTGAAGATACTCGGGAAAGAGATAACGGTGACGGCCAAGGAGTTCGACCTGTTATATGTGTTCCTGAGTTCTCCGAACCGCGTGCTGTCCCGGCCGTACCTGATAGAGCGCGTCTGGGGCTACAACTATTTCGGTTCGCCGCGCACCGTGGATGTGCATGTCCGGCGTCTGCGCTCCAAAATGGGCAAAGCCGCCAGATATGTGCATACCGTGCCCTGTGTCGGCTATAAACTGGTGCCGAACAGCAGATAAAGGGGTGGGAAAGCGCCGCTCTGTTTTCAGATTTCTTGCAGCACAAGGAGACGATCATGCCGGCTAAAAAAGTTCTTGTTATCGACGACGACGCGCATCTGAGGGAAAGCCTCGCGGAGGTCCTGGACCTGGAGGGCTTCACCTGCCTTGAGGCCGCCAACGCCAAGGGCGGGATCGAGTCGGCGAAGAAGCATAATCCGGATGTGGTCATAATGGACATCCAGCTGCCGGATTCCAGCGGCTTCCAGATCTGCCAGGAGCTGCGCCGGCATTCCAAGGACTTCATCCTCATAATGATGACGGGCCGGTTCCTTTCCGCCGAGGAGAAGACGCAGGGGTTCTCCCTCGGCGCCGACGAATACCTCACCAAGCCGTTCGATATACAGGAGCTCTGTCTGCGCATCCGGCAGCTTCTGTCCCGGAAGACCAGGTAAAGGAAGAGCAAGGAGAAATAAAATGAAAAGCACCGTGATCTTCGCCGCCGCGTTGGCGGTTTTCCTGTCCGCCGCTCCGTCTCCTTCGCCGGCCGCGCCCGCGGGAAACGGGCGGGTCAGGGTCGAGGTATTCTTCGAAAGCATGGACGGCCCCGGCTGGCAGTGGTTTTTCCTCGGCGAGTCGGTGCGCCGGCGGCTGCCGGGCGTGGATTTCGCCGTTTATCCCCTGCTTTCCAAGAACGAAAAGGGCGAGTGGGAGGCGCGGCGCGGCGAGGCGGAGATAGCCGAATCCATGCGCATAGCGGTCATGGGCGGGGTTTACCCGGATAAACAGCCGGCTTATCTTAACGCCAGGTCGCTGAGTCCCTGGGCCGAAGGCTGGCGCGACGCCGCCGTTTTCAGCGGCGTGCCGCCCGTGGAACTGGCCGAAAAAGCCGGGAAAAGCGGCCCGGCCCTGATGGAAAAGATCTATAAGAAGGCGCAGTCGGCCGGGATCACCGGGGCCGCCATCCTCATAAACGGAGAGAAATACGCCGGCGGGCCGAAGATCCTGCCTCTGCTGGAAGCCGTGAACGGGCGGCTGCCGGCCGGAAAGCGCCTTGCCCTGCCGAAGGCCGCCCCGGCGGCCTCCGCTCCGGCCAAACAGGCCGCCGCGGCGAAGCCCCCCAAATTCTGGGTGATCCTGGCGTCCGGCGTAGTGAAGAACGACGCGCTGGTGGGGGTTTTCGACAATAAATTCCCGGGCATCCAGCCGGTGGTCCTGGATTACGACTCGCCCGAGCGCGCGAAGGAATTCCCGGAACTGGATTTCGTCCCGGCATACGCGCTGGAGGGCGTCGATGCCGTGAAGAAGGAGCTCGCGGAGGAGATCAAAGCCGGCATTTTCACGGAGCGGGACGGCCGGCTTTTTTATTTTGACAAGCAGGGCCGCGGCATTTACGCCGGCCGGAAGCCGGAGCCCGGCCTTCTGGAACTGTTCGTGATGTCGCAATGTCCGTACGGCGTCACGGCCGAGAACGGCCTTATAGACGCCATCAGGAAAAAAGAACTGCCGGACAAGGTCAGGCTGCGGATCCACTACATCGGGGATTCCGAAAAGGGCGAGGACGGGAAATACTCCTTCAAGAGCCTGCACGGCACCCCGGAATGGGAGGAAAATGTCCGCCAGCTTATCATAGCCAAAAAATTCCCGGACAAGTTCAACGACTATCTGCTTGAGCGGAACCTGGATGTCACGTCCACGCAATGGGACGCGGCCGCGAAAAAGGCGGGTTTGGATCCCAGGGAGATCTCTTCCGCCTTCGAGGACGGAAAGGCCCTCCTGGCGGAGGATTTCGCGTACAGCTCTTCTCTTGGCATGGGGACCTCGCCCTCCTTCCTGTGGGAAGGGCGGACCTTCGTGGTCGGAATGGGCGATCTGGCGAAGCTCCCCGGCTTTGAAAAGGTCACGGCCAAGGGTTCCACCGGCGCCGGCTGCGCTAAATAAGAGCGCGCAATATTTCGGCAACAGACAGCCGCAATAATATACGCGTGCGAAAGCGCGTGCCGCAGGACGCCGCCAGCCCTTGTGTTCTTGCGCTCCTGTGTTCCTGTGCTCTTGTGCTCCTGTTATGACCGAAGCTCCAAAAAGACGCGGCCGCCTTTTCTACAAGTTCCTGTTCGTTTTTCTGCTGGTCTCCCTGGTGCCGCTCGGCATCGTCGGTTATTATCTTGTGAATCTCAGCCAGGTCACCCTGAACAGGGCCATCTCGCGCGACCAGGAGGCCCTCGCGGTCGGGTTTTCCGATACGGTCGCCAGCTATGTGGTCAATTTCCGCAATGTGCTCTTCGACGCCGCCCATCTCCAGGATTTCGCCTCCATGGAAGCGGCCAGGCAGAAATCCCTCATAGACCATATCATGCAGCTCCACGCCCCGTTCCTGGAGCTGTCGGTGATGGATGCCGCCGGCGCCGAAACGGTGCGTGTGGGCCGGTTCGGGCGCGATAACAAATTGCGGGATTTTTCCAGCGACGCCCTGTTCAACAAGGTCATGAAGAGCGGCGAGTTCGTGGGGGGGCTCGAGAGGTACATGGGGTCCTACCCGGCCATAACCATGGGCGTGCAGATAGTCAACCCGGTGACCAACCAGGGCGCCGGCGTGCTGCTGGCCAAGATGAGCCTTACCGGCCTTTCCAGCATACTCAAGACGGGTTTTCCGGAGGCGACTCATACTCAGGCCGCGGTCATCGACGCGAACGGCTTTCTCATCGCGCATTCCAACCTGAAAGAGATCTATAAGCCCGACGCCAAGCTCCCCGACGATGTGCTCAAGATCCTGCTGCAGAACGACGCCAAGACGGGCGGCGGGGAGATAAATCTTGAGACCGGGGAAAAAGTCCTCGGCGCTTTCGCCGAGGTTCCCGACCTCGGCTGGGTGGTCTATATCCAGCGGTCGGTTTCCGTGGCCTATCAGGCCTCCAACGAGATGCTCAAGCGCACCTGGCGTATGATGCTGATAGTGACCGTTTTCGTGCTTTTCCTGGGCTACGCGGTCTCGCTGGTCATCACGCAGCCGGTGCAGGCTCTGCGCGAGGCCGCCATCAAGCTGGGCGAGGGGGATTTCGACTACCTGCCGGACCTGCATATGCCGAACGACGAGATAGGCGAACTGGCCCAGACCTTCATGCAGATGAGCGAGTCCCTGAAGATAAAGACGGCCGAGCTGGTGTCGGCCAACGAGGGCCAGGAGAGGCTGAACCGCAGCCTTGAGAACCGCGTGGAAGCCAGGACCAGGGAACTGAAGTCCGCGCAGGACGAGCTCATCAAGAAGGAGCGTCTGGCCGCCATAGGACAGATGGCTTCCGTGGTGGGCCATGAGATCCGCAATCCCCTGGCCGTGATCAATAACTCCATTTATTTTATAAAGAGCAAGGTCAATTCCGCCGCTACGGCTTCCGCCGTTCCGGTGGAGCCCAAGATAACCAAGCATATCTCGATCATAGAGTCGGAGATCCGCCAGGCCAACGGGATCATAGACGAGATCCTCGGTTTCGCGCGAACGCGCGAACTGAACCCCAAGGTGACCCATCTCAACGCCTACCTGGAGGACATGCTGATGTCCTTCCCTTTCCCGCCGCATATCGAGGCGGTCAAGCATTTTTCGCCCGGCAATCCGGTGGTCAATATAGACACCGACGAAATGACCCAGGCCGTGCGCAACCTGATCAAGAACGGGGTGGAGGTCATGCCTGAGCCGGGGAAAATCCATCTCCGCACGGAGATTTCCGGGGAAATGGTCAGGATAGATGTGGAGGACGCCGGACCGGGCATACCGAAGGAGACCCTGGAAAAGATCTTCGCCCCCTTCTTCACGACCAAGGCCCGCGGCACGGGACTGGGCCTGGCGGTAGTGAAGAAGATAGTCGACAGGCACAAAGGCAGGGTGGAGGTATCCAGCGAGGTCGGAAAGGGGACCTGCTTCAAGCTGTTCATTCCTCTTGTAACCAATCTCCCAAATAAGTGACAATGTGAATAGCGAGGGAGTAAGATAGTGAAGTGGCGAAGTAGTGAGATGGCGAGAGAGACATGAGAGGGAGCTGGAAAACAAAAAAGAAGTAGAGAAACATAAAACTTTCCCGCCGGCTGCCCACCCGCCCGCTTTACTGTTTCACTACCTCACTACTTCGCCACTTCACTATTTCGCTACTTCGCTATTTCGCTGCTTCGCATCTGACATGGAAAGCAACATCCTTATAGTCGACGACGACGCCCACCTGAGGGAGACCCTGCGAGACCTGCTGGAGATGGAGGGCTACAAGGTTTTCGAGGCCGGCAGCGGCGCGGAAGCCATGAAACTCGTGGTCTCGGACTTCTATCACATCATCCTGATGGACTTCAACCTGACCGACAAGACCGGCATAGAGGTCATAAAGGACATCCGCAAGCTTAACACCGACAGCCAGATCCTGATGATGACGGCGCACGCCTCCCTGGATACGGCCGTGAAGGCCATCCAGGAATCCGTCTATGACTTCCTGATAAAGCCGGTGGATTTCAATTATCTAAGGCGCGCCATAAAAAAGGCGGAAGAGAAGCTTTTCCTCGAGCAGGAGAACAAGCGCCTCATCGACATGCTCAGGCAGAAGAACGAGGAGCTGGACAGGCTCAACGGCATGAAGTCCAAGTTCATGTCCATGGCCTCGCATGATCTTTCCAACGCGTTGATGACGCTTCAGATAAGTTTCGAGATGCTGGCCGCCACCATAACCCCGACGGAAGACCAGGGCAAGAAGATGGCCTTCATCAACACCAGCATCTCCCAGATCTCGCGTCTGATAGGCGACCTGGTGGACTGGGCCTCCATAGAGCAGGGCAAGCTGCGCATGGAGAAAAATTATTTCGAAATGGACAAGATGGTGGAGGAGATCTCCGTCGGTCCCCGCGCCCGCGCCCAGCAGAAATCGATAAGCGTGGAAGTGGAAATAAAGAGAGAGGGCCTTAAAATGGTCTGCGCGGACAAGCGCAGGATAAGCCAGGTCCTGATGAACCTGCTGGAGAACGCCATCCGTCACACCTCGCGCGGCGGCAAGGTGACCGTGCTGGTGGAGAAGCTGGAGGAGGCGGTCTGCGTTTCCGTGAAGGACACCGGGGAGGGCATAGACCCCGCCGAGCTGACAAAACTTTTTCAGAGCTTTTACCAGCCGGCCGGCGGAAAATCCCCGCACGGCCGCCTGGGCCTGGGCTTGTCCATTTCCAGGGAGATCATCCACAATCACGAGGGGAAGATCTGGGTGGAATCCGAGGGCGTGGGGAAAGGCTCTTCGTTCAGGTTCACCATACCTTTCGCCAAGGAACCTCCCCCCGGAGCGCCCCCCGCCGAGGGTTCGGAGGGGAAGGCGGCGGTTTGAAAAACACGGTTTTTTGATATAATATCGCGGGACGCTGATGCGGCGGGAAAAAGGGAAACTAATCTAGTCAAAACAGGAGCTTCCGAATATGGCGAGCGCTAAAAAGACGGTTTCGGTTCTTATCGCGGACGACCAGACTCTGTTCAGGGAGGGCATCAAGGACCTGCTGGAGGATGAGAGCGGAATCACCGTGGTGGGAGAAGCTTCCAACGGCCCCGAAGTGGTGGCCATGGCGAAAAAACTCCGCCCCAATGTGATCCTGATGGACATCAAGCTGCCGCAGCTGGACGGCATCTCGGCCACCCGCATAATACGCAAGGACTGTCCCCAGACCAATGTCATAGTCCTGTCCAGCTACGAGGACGAGGCGCATGTGACCGAGGCCATACAGGCCGGCGCCAACGGCTATCTCTCCAAGATGCTGCCGGCCTCGGAGCTGGTTCACGCCCTGAAGACCTTCACCGCCGACGGCGTGATGATCCCGCAGCCCCTGATGGGCAAGCTGATCCAGGGCCTCAGGCAGATGGGCCAGCCCGGTTACGAGAACGCCCCGGACGCGTTGACCGCCACCGAGATAAAGGTCATGTCCCTGCTGGGCAAGGGCAAGTCCAACAAAGAGATCGCTGTTTCGCTCGGCTGCAGCGTGAAAACGGTCAAGAACCATCTCAACAGCATCTTCCAGAAGCTGGCGGTCAACAACAGGACCGAAGCCGTGGTGAAGGCGATAGAAAAGGGCCTTATTTCCCACGAGGGATAAAGCCGTAATAACGGATGTTCCTGAAGCGGCCGGCCCCGGAAAGGCCGGCCGTTTTTCGTAATACTTAAGCAACAACCATTAGTTATAATATATAAGGAAACCGGGTATTGAATCCCGGCGGTTTTGTTGGTATAACATATAGAGAGAAGCCCGGTGACAGGGCGGTTTTGTTATGTCCAAGCGCCTTATTTCGGCCGGCCGCGCGCGGGAGCTCCTTCCCGCTTTTTTCGCCCGCGTCTCCGGCCTTTCTTTTCTGCTTCTGTCCTTTTTTCTGGACCCGGCGGCTTTTGTTTCCGGGGTCTTATCTTCAAATGTTCGTCGCAGAGCGGGGCAAGCCCAGCCCTTTGGGCGCAACGCCTGGAAGCGCGCTATCTTCCAAAGAGCTGGACAGGTCACCGTGGAGTATCTGATGATGCTGGCTATCGTGGCCGGCATGGCGCTTATAATGGTGGCCTTGTTCCATAAAAGGCTGCTGGGCGGGATGTTCACCATGCTGGGCCTGGTGATAGGCGCCGGCAGGCCCACCAGATAGCGAAGCGCGCCGCAGGCCGCATGGCATAGACTGTAGGCTTATAGGCTTTAGGTCAGCCATAAAACTAATACGGGGATTGAAAAAGCGGCATTATGCCTGTTCCGGATAAAAAAATTTCGGTAAGCCTATGGCTTATGGCTTACGGCCTATGGCGTCCCTTCCGGCATAGCCGGAAGGGTCAGATCCTCATCCCGTCGCTGCTGGTAATTCCGTCGCTGCTGCTTTTTATCTACCTTATTTTCGAGACCACGAAACTTTCCCGGGAAAAGATCCGCCAGCAGTTCGCCATAGACTCGGCGGCCTTCATACAGATGGGCGACTATACCAATATCCTCAATCGTTCCGCCTATGTCAACGGGGCGTTCCCGTACCGGATCTTCAAGGAGGCGTACGACTGTCCCCAGCCCTGCTCCAGCGGAAATGAAGAGAACTGCATGAGGCTCACCGACGAGAGCGGCGCGATCTGCACTTATAAGATGCTTTACGAATCCGGCTCCATCCCGAAGTACAAAGAGGATGTGGAAGGGGAGGAGGCCGTGGTGCTGGACAACAAGCCGCAATGGGAGATTCTGTTCAGCGACCCGCCGCGCGGAGCGATCAACGCTAATCCGCCGGAACCGGGTGAAACGCTGACCCTGGTCACCTCCGACCAGGGCGTTAAGATCTATCTTTTCTGGGATCCAGCCGTCGGGATCTACAAATTCTACGCGCAAGTGTACACTTTGCTCGGCACGGTAGAGGAATCGCAGATGACGGTGTTCGAGCGCCTCACCGAGAATTTCAACTTCTTCCGCAAATCCTATTATCTCAACGCCAACACCGCGGATTGCGTGCGCAGCCCCCAGATCTGCGCCGAGGACGGGCTGCGCAGCAGGAGCGGTTTCAGGATGAACAGGATCCTGCGGGACAAGAACATGTTCATGCACTATGTGAAGAACATCGTTTTTCACGCCAAAGTGCCGCAGGCCGGATTGCCGCCGTACTTCCTGGGCAAGACCAATCCCCCGCTGGACATGACCAGCACCAATCCGAAAGGCCTGTTCCAGCTCGCCTCCTTCCACCCGTCCTCCCTGGACGCGCTCGGCAGGGGCTACAATGTCTACCAGGGCTGGGATGCGCCGTCGAACTATTTCAATGTCAACTTCAACCGCATGGCGTGGCGGGAATGCGAGAACACGCGGAGGCCCTGCGTGCACGCGCTTGTGGCCAGCCAATGCCCCAATCTGCGCGGCGGCTGGGAAAAGAGCACGCCCAACAACTGCGTCTGGCCGAACCCGACGCCGAAGTATCAGACGAGATTGTATCCGTAGGGAACAACGAGGGTTGGAAGGTTAGATGGTTGGAGGGATAGAAGCCGGGGAGTCGCCTAAGACGGAAAGACCGGGCGTTATTTATGAAGACGCGATTTGATTTCGAGAAAGCGGGTTTTGGCGCCGTCGGCCGTGTGGAGCGGTTTGTCCGCCGGAGCTTTTGCCAACCCTCCAATCCTCCAACCTTCCAACCTTCATCGGTCCGGCGCCGCGGGCAGGCCCCGCACTTTGGCCGCGGTTTCCGCGGAAAAAGTGCGGGGCAGGCCATGACCGAGGTCGTTTTACTGTTCCCGATTTTCATGATCATCGTTTTCGTCACGGCCAAGATGTTCGCCCTTCTGGTTCTGGTGCAGAAAATGGAGGTGGCTTCGTATTACGCGGCCCGCCGCTGGCAGCTGGAATCCCATCTGAACTCCGAATACGCCGCGGGCTGGGACATGTATTTCCTGAAGCAGGACATTGAGAAGAAGGTCAAAGGCTACCTCGGCTTTGAAACCGCTTCCACCAGGAGCTTTCTGAACCTCCGCTCGCTCAAGCTCGATGTGGTGCGCACCCAGGTCTGGAATGTGGTCACGCTGACCGTGGAGACGGCTCCGGCGGGCATAAAGATCCTGTGCATTCATCCCAAGCAGGCGGTATGCGGCAGGCCTTACGGCGCCGCCTGCGTAGCCGGCTATGATTATCTTTGTTCCGGCGGAAAACGGCTGGAAGTGGTCAAATATGTGCCCAATCGCGACAGGCCGATACAATTCGTGCTGCCGGGGCTGAAGTAGGTGCCGCCATAGGCCGCTAAAAGCCTGCAGTCTAAAGCCTATAGCCTTCTGCGGGGGGATCGATGAACCCGGAAGAAAGCCGCAAAGAATTCAGGAAGAAATACGGATTCCGTTCCCTGCTTCCCGGCAGGGAAGAACTGCGCCGCTATAAATGGGCCGGTATGGTCCTTGTTCTTTGTTTCCTAGCGGCCGGCGGCGGCGTGGCCTGGGTCGCGATGAGGAACGCGGCTTTCCGCCTTTCCGGCGCCGCCTCCTACCCATGGCCGTCGGCCGACGGTTCCTATTCCGGCTTCGGGGCGCGGTCGGGGGCCGGTCCAGGCGCCGGGGCTGAGGAGAGCGTGGATGGCGAAGCCGCGTCCGCCGCGGCCGGCGCCCCGGTTCTTAAAACAGCTCTTTCTTCCATTCCGGGTTCGGGCGGTTCGGTTTCCGGTGCGGCCGCTCCCGTGCAGCGCGGCTTTTCCGTGAAAAGAGGGAAAAAATACGCACAGGGCTATCCTGACCCTTCCGGCTCCGGCGTTTCCGGTTCCGTGGACGGTTTTCCGGCGGGAGGATCCGCGGATCGTCTGAAAGGGGCGGCGGCCGCCAGGAACGCCGGAGTTTCCGCGCGCGCGGGCGGCGGCGCCGCTTCCGCCCGCGTGGTTAATTCCGGCGCCAACAGGTCCTCCGGCGCCGCCGGCGGGGCGCGCAATTCGGTTATGGAGGCTCTCCGCAGCGCTTTTAAAGCCAATATCTATGGAGCGCGCCTCGCCTCACAGGACGCGGCCAGGATGTGGACCTCCAAGACCTTCGACGCCACCAGGGACAGTTCTCTTTCGCTGGAATACAGCGAGAACCTGAAGGCGAAGCTGGACAGGGTCAACCCGGATTCCATACCCGACTATCTTCGCGCGCAGAACCTCGACGCCACCAACGCCAGATCGCTGGGCGTCTCCAAGGTCGGCGATCCGTTTCTGGACAGGGAGGGTACGAAAGAGGCGCTCAGGGAGGACAAGGATTATCAGCGGGACAAATTGACCCGCGATTTCATGGCCGCCGTTTTTGATCCTCTGGGGCCGTTCGGCGGCGTCGGCGCGAAATTCAACCCTTCTTCCGGCGGGTCCTCGTTCCGCACCTCGGGGCCGAGCGAGCTCAGGACCACGGCTCCGGAGGAGAGGTCCGGCCCGGAGCTTCCGATACCGGAAGAGAAGAGCGCCGGCGCCGCTTCGGGAAGGGGCGGCGGTTCTTCCTTCAGCGATCCGGAAACCGAGCGGGAATTGAAGGAGATAGTCCAGGAAGACCTGGTGGACAGCGGCGATTTCGGCGGAGAATGCGGCTGCACGGCCGAAAATCCGTGCTGCTGCCTGCCCGCGGGTTATCTGGACCGGAAAAACCCGCCCGGCCAGGGCGCGGCGGGGGATTTCCCGGCGCAGCCCGCCGTTCCCGCGGGAAAGTAGGAAAAGAAATGGCTCAAACCGCCGGATATTCCGCTTTTAGCCGCGCAGGCCGGGCGAGAACGCTCTTTCTCCCGGTTTTTCTGCTTTTTACCGCGGCGGGCTGTTCCGTAAGCGACCGCGACAAGGATATTCTCAGGGTGTTTGAAAGGCACAGCTGCAAAGAATACTCTCCGGGCGGGCTTAAAGCGGCGCTGCGGTCTAAACGGCCGGATTTTTCCACCGTTGACAGGCATGCCGCCCTGCTCGGCGGGAAGCCGGAATACAGGGAGAAACCCGGCGGGGGGATTTCCACCGGCATGCTGCTGGGCGGAAGCGGCGGCGGACTTTATGCGCTCAAGATTTTCCGCGGCTCGCCGGCGGAAGCGGCGGGACTTCTGGAGGGAGACCGCATTCTGTCGGTGGACGGCGTGGAAACCGGTCCCGCCGAGGCCGTTGAGCTGATGCGGAAAAACGCGTCCTTCCGGCTGCTGGTTTCGCGGAGGAACGGCGGCGGCCCGGCGCGGGCGGCGGCGAGCCTGCGTAAGAATTATTTCTTTCTGCCGCTTATCTTCGGGATGTACGAGCCGGAAACCCGCACCGCATTCGTGAGAATAGGCGTTTTCCTCCGGGATTCCGAGCGGACCCTCCTCTCCGGGATCGACGCGCTGGCCCGCCTTGGCGCCAAGAACATCGTTTTCGACCTGCGCGACAATGCCGGCGGAGAGCCGGCCGCCGCCGCCGCCGTGCTGGCCGCTTTCGCCCCGAAAGCCGGTCCGGTGCTGGAGATCCGTTCCAGGCATAAGGGCTACTGCCGGATATTCACGGCGCCCGGCAGGGGACGGTTCGCGGGATTGAAAACGGCCATATTGCTTGATTCCGGCTCCGCCAGGGCGGCGGAGGTTTTTGCCGCGTCCCTTAAAGAACTTTCCGGCGCGGTGTTGATAGGCGGAACGACGGCCGGAGATGTGTCCATACAGAAGACATTCAGGGTGGGCCGCGCCGGCGAGGGGCTGAGGCTTACCGTGGCGGAAATGTTCCCGCCCTCGGGGCGCGAATTGGAGAAAAGTCCTCTGGTCCCCGATCTGGGCGTGT
>Ga0074195_1000940_pt1 | contig 47205 bp, 46 predicted proteins | sample EPASupsiteHSE623_FD_64525 | JGI IMG/M metagenome (GOLD analysis project Ga0074195, IMG submission 64525) | Bioremediated contaminated groundwater from EPA Superfund site, New Mexico - Sample HSE6-23 | ecosystem: Environmental > Aquatic > Deep subsurface > Groundwater > Contaminated ...
TCTCTGATCCGCGGAGAAAGGCTGTGTCGTTTCAGGCAGGTATTCTGACTCCCGGTTCATCCTCCCACCGCGTCTTCCCAACCAAGGTCAGTGACTTGTCTGCGGTGTTCGTCCCCGGTTACAGCGGCGGGCCCGTCTCCGATTTGCACGGAGTTCCCAATTATTCCCCGAAGGGAACCTGAAACCTGCCTGTAAAGAAACTGATCGGAGTGGGAAAGTCAAGCCGAATTTTCGGGACATGAGGATTGCCAAGGGGCAGCGGCCAAAAGTGAGGAAGAACTCTTGCTGATCTCCCCGCGAGTCGTTATGGTGCCATCATACGCGGCGAGCGCATCCTGCTCCTTGCCGGTGCAGACGGAAACGGGAGACACACCGCCCCTCCTTCCCACCACCAGCCGCGCCTTTTCTTCGTAGCGAATGTTCAGCAACACGCCGGTATCGTGCATGGAACAGCGGAAAAAACGACGATTTGCCCATGCCATTTCCATCAGGATCGCCTTGCCGGCCCTGCTCACCATCGTTTTGTTCGTCACCGCCACCTTTGTCGTCATCCTGCCCTCCCTCAAGGACAATCTCCTCGCCAAGAAACGGGAGATGCTGCGGGAGTTGAACACCATTGTCTGGGACATGGTCGTCTCCTACGAACACATGGAGCGTACCGGCGTGATGAGTCGGGAGCAGGCCCAGCAGACCGCCCTGAACATTATCCGCGATATCCGCTACGGGCCGAAGAACAAGGATTACTTCTGGGTCAACGACATGAACGGCCTGATCGTCGTCCATCCGTACCGGCCCGACCTCCATGGCGAAGCGGTCCCCGATGTCCGTTTCCCCAAGGGCAAGAACCTTCTGGACGAGTTCGTCAAGGTGGTCAAGGCTGAGGGGGCGGGCTATGTCGAGTATAGGTTCCAGTGGCAGGACGACCCGGAAAAAATCGTCCCGAAAATCTCGTATGTCAGGGGGTTCGAACCCTGGGGTTGGGTGATCGGGACCGGCCTCTACATCGAAGACGTCAACGTCGAGATCGGCCTGATCGCCAAACAGCTCAACGCCATCGCCACCGTCATCCTGCTGTTCGTCTCCTTTCTCGCCTTCTACATCATCCGCCATACGGTGCTGGCGGACCGCGTCCGGCGGATCATCTCCGAGGAACGGGAGAGCCTGTTACGGGCCTTGGAGGAGAGCAACGAGCGATTCCGCTCCCTGGTGGAAACCACCAGCGACTGGATCTGGGAGATCGACGCCGAGGGCATCTACACCTATTGCAGCCCGACGGTGCGCGATCTGCTGGGATTTCAGCCGGAAGAGCTGATCGGCAAGCATCTGGTGGACCTGATCGCCATCAAGGAGGTAGAGCGGACCAGTCGCATTTTTCGCAAGCTGATCGACTCCCACAAACCGTTCAGCGCCTTTGAGACCATCTGTCAGGCGCGGGATGGGCGGGTGGTGGTCATCGAGAAGAACGGGGTGCCGGTGTTCAGCGACAGCGGCGAGCTATTGGGCTACCGGGGCATCGCCCGCGACATCTCCGAGCGCAAGACCGCCCTGGAAGCCCTGAAAAAGAGCCGGGATGCACTGCACAGCAGCTTGGAGGAAACGGTCAAGTCGCTGGCGCTGGCGGCGGAGAAGCGTGATCCTTACACCGCAGGCCATCAGATGCGGGTTGACCTGCTCGCCTGCGCCATTGCCCGCGAGCTCAATCTCCCGGAAGAACAGATCGAGGGGCTCCATTTCGCCGCCCTGCTCCACGATATCGGCAAGATCAGCCTGCCATCGGAGTACCTCGCCAAACCGGCCCGGCTCTCCGCCCAGGAACGGGCAATCATCAAGTGCCATACCGAAGTGGGTTACGAGATCCTGAAAAACATTCCCTTCCCCTGGCCGGTGGCCGACATCGTCTACCAGCACCACGAGCACCTCGATGGATCGGGCTACCCGCGGGGACTCACCGACAAGGACCTCCTGCTCGAATCCAAGATTCTCGCCGTGGCCGACGTGGTCGAGGCCATGAGTTCGCACCGCCCCTACCGTCCCTCCCTTGGCCTGGACGCTGCCCTCGACGAGATCCGCACCGGCCGGGGCATCCTCTACCATGCCGATAGCGTCGACGCCTGCCTGCGCCTGATCGCCGAAAAGAAGATCGACCTGAGCGTCGCCGCCTGGTGATTCGGCGACGGTTCCTGCGCGCCGCTTACCCTCGCTTGTCCACCGGCGAGTATTCGCAGCCCATCAAACCGCAGTATTCGCCGACATACTGGGCCTGCGGCCGGTAGAGCGCCGGCTTGCCCTGAACATCGGCGAACTGCTCCTCGATGATATGGGCGCACCAACCCGCCACCCGGGACATGGCAAAGATCGGGGTCATCAGATCGGCGGGAATGCCCATCAGATAATAGACCGGGGCGGAGTTGAAATCGACGTTGGGCAGGATGGTGGTTTTGCCCTGCTTGGCGAAGATGGCGAGCGCCGTCTCCTCGATCTTCTGGGAGATGGCCGCCCATTGGCCGCCGGTCTGCTCGCCGAGTCGCTGGCCCATCTTTTTCAGGTAGACTGCGCGGGGATCGCCGGTCTTATAGATGGCGTGCCCCATGCCCATGATCCGCTCGCCCTTGGCCAACTGTTCGGTGACCCAGCCCTCGATATCCGGTTCGTGCTCCAACGCAAGCAGCATCTCCATGACCTTGGCATTGGCGCCGCCATGCAGGCTGCCGGACAGGGCCCCCAGACCGGCCGCCACCCCGGCGTAGAGGCTGGCGCGGGTGGAGACCACCTCACGCGCGGCAAAGGTCGAGGCGTTGAAGGTGTGGTCGGCATGGAGAATCAGGCAGACGTCGAGATCCTTGGCGGTGGCGGCGTCGGGCTTCTTGCCCTGGAGCATCCACAAGAAGTTGCCGGCATGATCGAGATTGGGGTCGGGATCGAGCACCGGCTGACCGTTCCGGATCCGGTGCCAAGCCGCCACCAGGGTGGGCATCTGGGCGATCAGGCCGATGGAGCGGTTGAGACAGGCCTGGCGGTCCATGGCGTCGCTGTGTTCCTCGGCCATGGACAGCAGGGGAACGCTGGCCTGGAGCACATCCATGGGCCGGGCGGTTTTCGGCCAGTGACGCATGGATTCGATCACAAAGTCCGGGATCCGGCGCATGTCCTTGACCTGCCGGGTGAAAGCCTCCAGATGCTCGGCGGTGGGCAGGGTGCCGAACAGCAGCAGATAGACGGTCTCCATGAACGAAGACCGATCGGCCAAATCCTCGATGCGGTAACCCCGGTAGATCAGCACCCCCTTTTCGCCGTCAATGAAACTTATCGCGGAATCGGCCACGGTTACGCCCCGCAAACCGGTATTCTTCACCCGAATTTCCTCGCTCATCGCACGCTCCCAACCATTTATTATTGTTCGAATAGTGAATCGGGCATTCCATAGGCTCCGGGCTCCGGCAGCCGCTGCAACCAATTCCAGAAGAGTGACCAGTCTTTAATGAAGAAGCCGAGGAAGTTCAACCCCTTTTCCCTACCACATTGTCGCTTTCCGGCTCCAGTTCCCGGCGTGGCTCGTTCGCGGGAGGTGCGTCTTCCGTTTCCGCAGCAGGATCGACGACGGTCGCAGGCGGTTGCGGCGTGCATTCCTCCGGCCTGTCGTGACCAAACAGCGGACCGACGTCGGGCAGGTAGGCCTCGAACGCCTTGCCGTATATCTCCCAGATGGTGATGAACAGCGCCGCGACGATCGGACCGATGATGATCCCCAGAATGCCGAACAGACTGATGCCGCCCAGGGTGCCGAAGAGCACGAACAGATCGTGCATCTCGGTGTCCTTGCCGACCAGGCGCGGACGGAGGACGTTATCGAGATTGCCGGCCACCGCGCCGCAGAGCACTGCCAGGATGGTCACGCCGAGGATTTCCCCCTTCAGGGCCAGGACGATCAGCGCCGGCACCCAGACGATGGCGGTGCCGAAAGCGGGGATGATCGACATCACCGCCATCACCGTGCCCCAGAAAACCGGCCCCTGGATGCCGGCCAGGGCGAAGGCCATGCCGCAGATGCCGCCTTGTAGCGCGCCGATGATCAGGGTGCCCTTGAGGGTGGCCTTGGTCACCGAGGTAAAACGGCGCAGCAGGCGGCGCTCGTCGCGGTCGTGTAGGGGCAGAAAATAGAGGATCTTCATCAACAGCACCTCGCCCATGGTGAGGAAATAGAACATCACGTAGAGCATGATGACACTGCTGAACACCGCGTTGACGGTCACCATGGTGACCGAGGAGAGGCTGTTGATAAGAAAGGTGGAGATGTTGCCCACCACCAGCCCGGCCTTCTCGATGATCACCGCGCGATACGGCAGGAGTTGTTTGTAATAGGGCAGTTTCTCCATGTAGGCGGTGAGCGCCGTGGGCTCGTTGATGAAGGACTGCACCCAGGGCGTGACCGACTGGCTGACGCTGATTGCCTGGGCGACCACCACACCGATGAGGATGGACAGGGGGATCAGCACCAAGAGGACTATGCCCACGATGACCAGGATCGAGGCCAGGTTCTCCCGGCCGCCGATCTTGCCGGTCAGCCAACGATGCGCCGGGCTGAGAATGGCGGAAAAGATCCCGGCCATGAACATCGGCATGAGAAACTGCCGGATCATGTCGAGAAACAGGGCCGAGATGAGCAGCACCAGGGCCAGGAGCACACTTTTATGGACCAGTTCGCGTTTCATCGGTGAGGGAGCAGGAAAGAAAATCGTTGCGGAACGATGTCGAGAGTCGCGCTTGCAGCTTCTGGGACGGGGGAACGAACGGCTGGGCTCATCGACCGACCCGAGCCGCGGCTTCGACCAGGGCCGTGGTCAGTTGCGCCAGTTCCTCCGGTGCGACGATGAAGGGCGGCATCAGGTAGAGCAGACGGCCAAAGGGGCGAATCCATACGCCCCGGTCGACGAAAAAGCGCTGGAGGACGGCCATGTCGACCTGCTCTTTCGTTTCCACCACGCCAATCGCGCCCAGGACCCGGACATCGCTCACCGTGGGGAGGGCGCGGGCCGGTTCCAGTTCCCGGCGCAACTGGTCGCCGATGGCGGTCACCCGTTCCTGCCAGGGGGTGGCGAGCAACAGCCGGATCGAGGCACAGGCCACGGCGCAGGCGAGCGGATTGCCCATGAAGGTCGGACCGTGCATGAACACACCGGGCGCGGCTTCGGAGATGGCGGTGGCCACGGCCGTGGTGGCCAGGGTGGCGGCCAGGGTCATGGTGCCGCCGGTGATCGCCTTGCCGAGACACATGATGTCCGGGGCAACTGCCGCATGCTCGGCCGCGAACAATTTCCCGGTGCGGCCGAAGCCGGTGGCGATCTCATCGAAGATCAGGAGCACCTCGTGTCGGTCGCAGAGTCGACGCAGGCCACGTAAGTATTCGGGATGATAAAACCACATGCCGCCCGCGCCCTGCACGATCGGTTCGACGATCACCGCGGCTATCTCCCGGTGGTGTTCGGCCAGCAGCCGCGTCATCGCCGCCAGGTCCCCCTCATCCCATGCGCCGTCGAAACGGCATGCGGGCTTGGGAGCAAAGAGTTGGCGCGGCAGGGAGCGCTCGAACAGAGTATGCATGCCAGTGACCGGATCGCAGACCGACATGGCGTGGAAGGTATCGCCGTGGTAGCCGCCGCGCACGGTCAGCAGCCGGTGCTTTTCCGGACGTCCCAACGCCTGCTGGTATTGGAGGGCCATCTTCAGCGCCACCTCGACGCTCACCGATCCGGAATCGCAGAGGAAGACCTTGTCGAGCGGCTCGGGCGTCAGATCGACCAACAGCCGGGCCAACTCCACCGCCGGCTCGTGGGTGAGACCGCCGAACATGACATGCGCCATCCGTTCGCCCTGCTCGGCAATCGCCCGGGTCAGCACCGGATGGCTGTAGCCGTGGATGGCGCACCACCAGGACGACATGCCGTCGATCAATTCACGGCCGTCGGCTAGCCGGATGCGCACCCCCTCCGCCGAGGCCACCGGATAGACCGGCAGAGGCTTCGTGGTCGAGGTGTAGGGGTGCCAGAGGTGGTCCCGGTCAAACTGAAGCAGATCGGCGGCGGGCATGGTCATTCGCGTTCGAAGGTGAAGCCCAGGGCGGCAATCCGGCGGAGATCCTCGGCAACCGAGGAGCCGGTGGTGGTCAGATAGTTGCCGACAATCGCGCCATTGGCCCCGGCGGCGAAACAGCGATACTGCTCGTCGCCCAGTTGCTGCCGGCCGCCGGCCATGCGGATCACCGCATCCGGGTTGATGAAACGGAACAGGGCCACCGTGGTGAGCACCTCGTCCGCCGGCAAGGGCGTCATCCCGCCAAGGGGCGTGCCGGGGATCGGGGTGAGGATGTTGATCGGAATGGATTTGACCTCCAGGTCGCGCAGCTCCATGGCCATGTCGATCCGGTCCTCCATGCTCTCGCCCATACCGATGATGCCACCGGAGCAGAGCGACATCCCCAGGCTCCGGGCGAGGCGCAGGGTGGCCACCTTCTCCTCCCAGGTGTGGGAGGTGCAGACCTGGGGGAAAAACCCTTTGCTCGCCTCCAGGTTGCAGTGATAGCGCCGCACCCCGGCGGCATGGAGGCTGGCGGCGGTTTCGTCGTCGAGCAAACCGGTCGAGGCGCAGAAGCGCATCGACGTGGTTTCGGCCATCTTCGCAAAGAGCCGGCCCAGCTCCGACGCCGTTTCCGGTGACAGGCTGCGGCCGCTGGTCACGAGCGAGATGCGGTGCACGCCATGGTCGTCGTTGTCCTTGGCCTGGAGCAGCGCCTCTTCCTCGCCGATCGCCTGGTAGGTGTCGATCTCGGTGCGGTGCCGAGCCGACTGCGCACACCACCGGCAATTTTCCGTACAGTTGCCACTCTTGGCGTTGATGATCGAGCAAAGGTCGAAACGGTTGCCAAGGAAATGACGGCGGATGGCGTCCGCGGCCTGCCAGAGGTCTTCTTGCTTACTGCCCAGCAGTTGCAAGGCCGTGGATCGGTCGATTCCGGCGCCTGCGAGAACGGCGTCATACGCCTGTTGAACGGTGGTATCCATGATGGTCGAAACGAGGGAGCTTACTCCCGGTTGGGTTTGATGTCCTTGGGCGGACCGGCCACGATCATCTCAGCGATGGTCAGCTTGATTTTGGGCAACTGGCCGCGACGGTCGCCGAGGAAACGGGTTTCCAGTTGCGCCAGCCGCTTGTAGAGGATGGTCCGGTCCATGGCCGGGGCATCGGTTTCGACGGCGCGGGTGGCGGCGACGGTCTCCTGGCAGCGGAAACAGCCGGGAAAGCGAAGATGTTGGCCGTCGGGACGGGTGAGGGTCGCCGGCACGCCGTGGGTCCGGCAAATCATCAGCCGATGCGAATAGAGCCCGCACAGCCCGTCTTCGTTAAGTGGACACATGAGCTGCGGCCTCTCGCCCCTGGCGATCAGCACCCGGCTCTGCGCCACATACTCCCGCGCCCTTTGCATGATCCTATCCAGACGGGCGTCGTCCAGACGGCGGATACCCTCCCAGAGATAGGCCCATTCGCTGTAGGTGTGGTGGAGGAAGTAGGAGTCGCAGCAGTTGTCCGGACACCCCTCGCAGGTCAGGGGGATATCGTGGGCGACCGCGTCGTAGGCCGTGGCCATGGAGTCGTAGATTTCGCCGATCTCGCAGGAGAGCGCCGGCGGAAGAAACAGTTCTTTCATGATTCCTTCCCGCTGAAGCGGGGTTCTGCAAAGGATTGCACCTGGTAGGTCAGGACATGCAGCGCGCCCGAACGCCAGGCCCCCTCCGTCAGACCGGCCTTGCGGCAGAGATGCCCGAGAAACTGCTCGGGCGTGGGCAACTGGTGCCAGACCTGGGGGAGAAAGGTGGCGCTCTCGCCCCTGGGGCCCTTTATAATCACCCCGTCGATCCCCGGGCGGAGCAGCCGAGGCAGATCGTCGGCCGTGTCGTAGGCGAGCGGCTCGGGATCGGTCAGCACCGAAATCTCGACATGGAGGGCGGGCAACTCGTCGGCGGTCACCGGATCGAAACGGTAATCGTGGAAGGCCGCGTTCAGGGCGTTGCGCTTAATGCCGTCGACAACCGGCTCGACCGCGGCAAGGCTGCCGATGCACCCCCGCAGATCGCGCCGCTTGTGCAAGGTGACGAACACGCCGCTTTTCCGGCGAAAGGCCGGACAGTCGAGTTCCGCCGCCGTCACCGGCCGTTCGGAAGCGACGCCGAGATGTCGCTCGATCTCCTGCCGCGCCAAACGGACGAGCGTCTCTCCCTGCTGGCTGGTGAGCATTGTGCTTTCGGTTGCTTGCTTCATGGGAAAGGGGAGTTACTCTATTGTGCGGTTTGGTTCTGTCAAGACAATTGTGTCGTAAGCGCGACGGAACATGCGGCTCTGTCGTCGCTACAAAGGGAGCGCGAACAAACGGTCCCGTTCCACGGGCAGAAAAGTGCGCTCGGCAGCGGTGCCCGACGGAGGCGCGAGCGGTTCATGACGGGCAAGCCATCCGATGGGGCCAAGACTCCCTCCTTTCAGCGGGACTGGGTCAACCCCTTGAGGGAAAGTTCTCCCGAGGATTTGAAGGGCACCTCTTTCTTGAATCCGTGGATACCGACCCGGACAGTCCCCTGGAGGGTATAAGGCAGCGGCTGATCCTTGGATGGAATCTTGCCGGCGGTGTGGAGCAGGTCGGTCACCGAGGCGACCATGTCGAGCACCGAGGCGTAGACCTCGACCGGAATGACCGCGGTGCCGAAGGCCGGAATACTCTGGTTGCTGTCGCCGATGCCGCTGGCGAAATGGCGTTTGTTGACCTCCAGGTCGCAGTTGATGCCGTGGAGGTCGAGGGGGACGTCGTTCGGGTTCAACACCCGCAATTTAATGAGGAAAACTCCCTCCATCGCCTTGACGTCCTTGACCCGGATATCGGCCAGGGAAATCTTTGGATCTTCCTTCAATCCATACATCGCCGCACAACCGTTCAAGAGCAAGAGGGCGCCGAAAAAAAACAATATTCCTAGGGTCTTTGCCTGCTGTCCGAAAATAGGCATGGCCGCTCCTTACGGTGGTAATAACGTTGGCTCATTCTTAACCAGGGGCCATAACAAAGTCAACAGCTCTCTCAAACTGTTGACGTTCCCGCAAGAACACGGTATCAATAGCGCCGTCGCGGAGAAGTGCCGGAGCGGTTGAACGGGACGGTCTCGAAAACCGTTGTGGGGGTAACTCCACCCAGGGTTCGAATCCCTGCTTCTCCGCCATACCCAAAAAAATAAAGCCGTAACCATGGAGTCATGGTCACGGCTTTTTCATTTTTCAAACTCTTCTCGGGTGCGGTCTCAGCATCCTGAGGCATTAAAGGGGGACGTCGCCGATTTTCCCCTTCACGTCTTCATTCCCAGCAAATAGTGGGAAAATTTTCTGTCCACATTCCTTGTGTGCTGTAAAAACCATTCGCTCAGGAAACCGGTCACCGCTTCCGCCTCGGCCGCGCCATCGGTGAGAAACAGCATGTTTTCCTTGGTGGAAAGCTGTTCGATCAACTCGACGTGCTGAGCTTTATGCTGCAGGAAATCCGGGTAGCGCGCTTTCCGCATCATGTTCTCTTCGCTGATGAAATGGAACTTGGCATAGGCGTTGAGTTCGTTGATCAAATCCGTCCGGTATTGCATGTCCTTGGCCTGCTGCAACTCCAGTGCAAGGCGATTGATCAGGTTGAAAAAGAAACGATGTTGCAGATCGACGTCTTCGATGCCCAGCTCGTAAGACGCCGACCACGCTCCAAGATGTTCAGGCACGCTCCCTACCTCCCGCCTGTTTGGGCTTTCTTTCCATTGCCTCCCGAAACGACCGCACCGGGAGTCACATCCTCTTTCTCTTCAATGAGTCAGGTTTATTCGACCAGTTGCGCCTCGCCACGGCCGAAGGACCAGTTCTCCGCCGCATTCTCGGCAAGGACGATCACAACATCATTGTCCGACAATCCGGTCCTCGATGCAAGCAGGAAGGCGATCTTGCGATAGAGGCTCCGCTTCATGGCAACGGTACGCCCCTCTTTGCAGGTGATGTGGATGTAGACGATATCCTCGGTATGCGGAATGCCAAGATAGCTTGACGGAAAGACAAGCCGGTGCGGTTCGACCTCATGCACCACCTGAAATTTGTCGAGCGCCGGTACGTTAAACTCCTCCATCAGCGCTTGATGCACCGACTCGGAAAGAGCGGCGATGTGCTCCAAGGATTTCCCGCGTACCAACGATATTTGGACAAAAGGCATAACCACTCCCCCTTTTCTGAAAAACAAGCGAATCGACATGTTGCCACGAAATCGCATGGCATGTTCCGTGCGCACGTACCATGCCAAACGGCGACGTCCTTTGCACCCGATTTTGGTTCCTGCCTGGAAATAATCGCCATCGGGTTTCCGATGCCGTTGATGGCATTTACGCCTTGCCAGCGCCGCCCCCTCGATCATCACGACGCCCCGCAACCTGGCGAGACACCCGGCTCTTCGCGACAAGATATCTTGAAAATTGGGGAGTGTCCTTCATTATGCCTCATTATGATGCGGCCGGGGTTCGTTGCAATCCGTTGCCAGCACAGGTATAAAAGAAGAGTCGAGCCATGAAGTGCCGAATCGAGACGGAGCAAGGAGGTTGAACGATGGCGAACATTCTCATTATCGATGTCCACGATTCGTTCATTGCACTCCTCTCCCAGGAAATCCTGAAAATGAAACATCAGGTGGTCATAGCCCGCACCCTTTCCCAAGGGAAGGCTTTGGCAACCCGCACCCCGTTCGACGTTATTTTTCTCAATGCCGAGATGCCCGATGGCAACGGCATGGATCTCCTCCCCTCCCTGATCGATACTCCGTCGCTCCCGGAAGTCATCATTCTCGCCGATATCGGCGATGCCGATCAGGCCGAGCACGCCATCAAGATGGGCGCCTGGGATTATGTCGAGCGACCCGCCACCACGCGGGCCATGACCCTTTCCCTCGTTCGGGCGATCCAATATCGAACGAAGAAAATCCTCAAACAGCCGCACACCACGCTCAACGAGGAAACCCTTCAGGACATCGTCGGCACCAGCCCGCAGATGAAGCGCAGCCTCGACCGCCTCGCTCTCTCGGCAAACAGCGACGCCAATGTCCTCATCACCGGTGAAACCGGCACGGGGAAAGAACTCTTTGCCTGGGCCATCCACAACAACAGCCACCGTTCAGGCAAGCGCTTCGTGGTGGTCGATTGCGCGGCGCTTCCCGAAACCCTCGTCGAAAGCATCCTTTTCGGCTACGAACGGGGGGCGTTCACCGGGGCCGACAAGAGCCAAAGCGGCCTGATCAAGCGTGCCGATGGCGGCACCCTCTTTCTCGACGAGGTGGGGGAACTGCCTCTCTCCGTACAAAAGTCCTTTCTGCGTGTCCTTCAGGAACACAAATTCCGTCAGGTTGGCGGCGGTGCCGTGCTACGCAGCGATTTTCGCTTGATCGCCGCCACTAATCGCGACCTCGAAACCATGGTCCATCGTCACCGGTTCCGCAAGGATCTGCTGTTTCGTCTTCGGGCGTTTACCATGGAACTGCCGCCCTTGCGCCACCGGATCGAGGATATTCCCGCCATTACCGCCCACCATGTCGACAAACTCTGTCAGAGCTACGGCCTTGGCGGCAAGTCCTTCTCCCCCGATTTCTTTGAGGTGCTCAGTCGTTACGAGTGGCCCGGCAACGTGCGCGAGCTTGTCAATGCCCTGGAACGGGCCGTTTCCGCAGCCAGGAACGAACCGGTGCTGTTCCCCAAGCACTTGCCGGTCTATATTCGCGTCCATCTGGCCCGCGCCTCGGTCGAACAGGGACAGTCCGATTCCGAACTGCCCATGGTCCGCACCGATGGCTCGGGCAACAGCACCTTGCCACCCCTGATCGAGGCGCGGGAGGCGGCAATGGCCCATTTGGAGCATCGCTACCTCCGTGAGCTGATGGCCCTTGCCACGGACATGCACCATGCCTGCGCCATCTCCGGGCTTTCCCGCTCCCGCCTCTACGCCCTGCTCAAAAAACACAACCTGCCTTCCTGTTTCCGCCTCCCTTCCTGAGCCCCACGGCTACTGTCTTACGTGGCAAGACATAATCCTGCCGCACAAGACCAAGTCCTGCCAAGAAAGACCAGCCTTCCTGTGGCACGTCATTACGACCATGTATCTCGGCACCCCCAGACAAGCCGGTGCCACAACGGCGTACTCGACAGCCCGCTCGGCAGAAACCTTAACAAGACAGCGCGTTACCTCGCAGACGCGGAGTTGGCCATTACCCTCTTTCGGGCTCCCGACCGCATGCAGCGGCCACATCGTTCCTCTTTTTCTCCAGTATGGAATGCTTTTTGGAGAATGATTGTCGCCGCAAGGCTTTCAAACGAAATCCCCCCTTGGGGCCGGACATCGCTCCGGCGCACCGAATCGACCGAGGGAGGAGCGAACCGTTGTTTTTTATCCGGAAAATGCGGCGCCTCTCGGCGCTTACCCCTTACACAGGAACACCTCATGAACGACGAGAAACCACTAGCCTCTTTTCGCGCCTGCTTCCTTCTCACCCCCCTGATTCTCGCTCTTGCCGCACCCGCCAGCGGGAAGAGCATTGGCAAGGATCAGGTGAACGTTCGCGCGCAACCCGACCTCAAGAGCGCAATCCTCTACACCGCCCCCATGGCGTATCCTATCGAGATCAAAAAGGAACAGGGCAAGTGGGTGTATTGCCTCGATTGGCTGAACAACAGCGGCTGGGTCTATAAATCTCTGATTTCGGACATCGATACCGCCATCGTCCTTGTCGAGAAGGCCAACATCCGCAGCGCCGCCGCCCTCAATGCCAGCGTGGTGGCCAATGCCGAACAGGGCGAAATTTACACCATTCTCGCCCGTGACAACAACTGGGTCAAACTGGGGTATTATCAAACCGGGGCCGCCATCGGCTGGATCCGCGACGATCTGGTGTTTGGCGAATAACCGAAAGGCGGCATCCCAATCCCCATCTGGAACCATGGAGAACGAACATGGGACAACCGTTCGCGATCAAGGACTGCACCCTCATTGCCATCGCCACCGGTGAGGAGGCGCACAATTTGCGCGAATTCGTCGACCGGCTGAAAACCATCCATCCCGGCTGCATCTACTATCATTTCTGGGGCGGCATGCTGCGTCCCAACTTCGACGAGCCGGAATATCAAAACGATTTTGCCGCCTGGTCGTGGCGCAGTCTGCACGATACCCGGCTCGCCGAGCGGCTGGCGATCGTCGATCCCAGCCCCTACCCCGACATCGAAGCCCTCCGACGGGAACTCATCGATGTGATCGAGGAGCGGCTCGCGGAAAGCGAATGGGTACCCTGGGCGCGGTCCGGGCAGCGTTTCAAATTCATTCGCTCGCAAATCGTGGTCTTCGACACCGGCAAACGAATCGGTCATCCGTTGGAGATGGCCGAGCGGATCGCCGGGCTGTCGCTGGGTTCGGTCTTTTATCATTTCATCGACGCCCGACGGCGGACCGACAGCGGACGGAGCGATTTTGTCGAATGGTTACAAGCGGAAGAAGAGGTTTCCGCCACCGACCTGATCGAGCGCCTCAACGGTATCGACCCCTACTTCACCACCCTGGCCGATCTCCGGCTGGAACTGGCGTCCGCCTTCCGGAACTGCCTCCTTGGGAGGGAAGCCTCATGACCGCCATGCTTGACGAATATGCCGCCATTGTCGGCAACGAGGTAATCGACCACCTCCGGCAACTGGCCGAACCCCTGAAGGGTATGCGGGTCATCCATGTCAACTCGACCCGCGAGGGCGGCGGCGTGGCCGAAATACTCAATTGGCTGATTCCGTTCAAACAGGAACTCGGCCTGGCGGTTCGCTGGGAGGTTGTCAGCGGCGATACGCCTTTCTATCAATGCACCAAGAGCTTCCACAACGGCCTGCAAGGGACCCCGGTGGGCATCCCTCCCGCTTTGCTGCGCGCCTATGAGCAAACCAATGCCGACAATGCGGAGCGATTGCGCTTGGTCTTGGAGGAGGCCGATTTCGTCTTCATCCACGATCCGCAACCAGCACCTCTGCTGGGCCTGTGTCCCAACCGCAAGGGCAAGTGGGTCTGGCGCTGCCATATCGACCTGAGCCGGCCATACCGGGCGGTGTGGAAATATCTGCGCGAATTTGTCGCCGGCTACGATGCCTCCATCTGGTCGCTGGCGGATTTCGCCCAACCCCTGCCCCACCCCCTTTACCTGATCGCGCCCAGCATCGATCCGCTCAGTCAAAAGAACCGGGATCTTTTCCCCGGCGAGATCGAAGCCGTTTTCGACCGCTACGGTCTCAAACCGGACCTGCCGTTGATCACCCAGGTGTCGCGCTTCGACCGCTTCAAGGATCCTGTCGGCGTCATCCAAGCGTATCGCCTTGTCAAGGCGTTCACCCCGGCGCAATTGGTCCTGGCGGGCGGCGGCGCGACCGACGACCCGGAAGGCGAGGAGGTGTTGCGCGAGGTCCGGGAGGCCGCCGGCCACGATCCGGATATCCATGTGCTCCTCCTGCCTTCGGACGCCCACCGGGAAATCAATGCCTTGCAACGGGCCTCGACCATCTGCCTACAAAAATCAACCCGAGAGGGGTTCGGCCTCACCGTGACCGAAGCCCTGTGGAAAGGCAAACCGGTGATCGGCGGCGACACCGGCGGCATCCGGCTGCAGGTGATCAACCACCACACCGGATTTCTGGTCAACACCCCCGAAGGAGCCGCCCTGCGCATCCGCTATCTTCTGAAAAACCGCGACCGCATGGAAGCCATGGGCCGCAAGGCCAAGGAATTGGTCCTCAACAATTTTCTCGTGACCCGCCATCTGCGAGAATATCTCACCCTGATGTTCGCCACCATGCATGCAGGGACGGATCGAATCGAACTGTGACAACGACATCGCCCTTCACCGGCTTTTCCATTCCCGGTGTCACCCATTTCTGGCGGCAGGTCCGCAATGCACCCTCTCGATTTCTCGGCCTGGATTACGATGGTACACTGGCGCCGTTTGCAATCGAGCCCATGCAAGCCAAACCTCTTTCCGGCATTGCGGATCTGCTCCGGGATCTGGCCGCCAGCAGTCAAACCGAGGTGGCGATCCTCACCGGCCGCCCGGCGCACGAGGTGGTCACCCTGCTCGGCACCCCACCGCTGACCATCGTCGGCAGCCACGGCTACGAATGGTGGACGGCGGACGGCGACAAACGCATCCGGCAGCCCACGCCCGAGCAACAGCATGGCCTGACCGTTATTCGCGACGCCTTGCAACGATCCGGCCGCACCCTCAAACAGGAAGTCAAACTCGCCTCCGTGGCTGTCCACACCCGGGGCATGGACCCGGTGGTGGCGGTGAGCATGGAGCAGGAAATCGTTGCCGAGTGGGGCTCCTGGGCCTTGCGGCATGGGTTGGAATGGCGATGGTTCAACGGCGGGGTCGAGGTGCGATGCCGAGGTTGGAACAAGGGGGATGCACTGGTCGGCTTGCTCGATCGCCAACCGCGCGATGTGCTGGCGGTCTATATCGGCGACGACGACACCGACGAAGATGCCTTTGCCGTTCTCCGCAAGCGCGGATTCGGTATCAAGGTGGGTGACAACGGCAAGCCGACGGCAGCCCGTGCGCATCTCGGGGACGGCCTGGCCGTCGTCGAATTTCTCCGCACCTGGCTCGCCGTCACCGAATCAACCTAAAAGGAGTACCACATGGAAACATCCCGTCTGACCGTGGTTTCCAACCGTTTGGCCATCGTGGTCGACCGCGAGGAGAAGGGCCAATGGACGATCAAACCCGGGTCCGGCGGTCTGGTGACCGCCCTGGGCCCGGTGCTGCGCGATCGTGGCGGCCAGTGGATCGGCTGGCTCGGCACGCACGAAACGGACGCCATGGACGAAACAGCCCTCCGTTCATTGCTGGATCAAGGTTCGCGCGAGACCGGCTATGCCCTGAAGCCCGTGAACCTGACCGCGGAGGAGATCCAGAAGTACTATTTCGGCTTTTCCAACGAGATCCTCTGGCCGCTGTTTCACGACCTGCCCACCCGCTGCAATTTCGACCCGACCTATTGGAAAGTGTATGAACGGGTCAACGCCAAGTTCGCCCAGGTGGTCGCGGCCAACACCAGCGAAGAGGACTACGTCTGGGTGCACGACTATCAACTGATCATGGTTGCCCACTCCCTGAAAACCATGGGTACCCAGAGACAAACCGGCTTTTTCCTCCACATCCCCTTCCCGCCGCTGGACGGGTTCATCAAGCTGCCCTGGCGTTTTCAGATTCTCAACGCCTTGCTCCGTTACGACCTGGTTGGCTTCCAGACCATGCGCGACCGCCGCAATTTCATGGATTGCGTCCGCATGCTCATGCCGAAAACGCGGGTCGTCGGCCATGGCCAGATCGCCCGCTGCCTGACCCCGGAACACGAGGTGTTGATGGGCGCCTTCCCGATCTCCATCGATTACAAACATTTTGCCGAAAACGCCACCAGCCAAGAGGTACAAGATCAGGCATGGATCGTTCACGCCAATCTGCCCGAGCGACAACTCGTCCTCGGCATCGACCGCCTCGATTACACCAAGGGCATCCCGCTGCGGCTGCAGGCCTTTGCCAATGCCCTGGAACGCTACCCGGAACTCCTGGGAAAGATCACCCTCATCCAGGTGGTTGTTCCCAGCCGGGAAGAGGTCCCGGAATACGAGGCCCTGAAACGGGAAATCGAACGTCTGGTGGGCGAGATCAACGGCCGCTTCAACCAGGTCGGCTGGAGCCCGATCCACTACATCTACCGGTCGCTCAGCCGGGTGGAACTTCTGGCCTACTACCGTACCTGCGAAGTGGCCCTGATCACCCCGCTCAAGGATGGCATGAATCTGGTGGCCAAGGAATACTGCGCCTGCTCCACAGACAACAACGGCGTGCTGATTCTCAGCGAGTTCGCTGGCGCGGCCGCCCAACTCCATGGCGGGGCGCTGCTGGTCAACCCGTTTGACATCGAGGGTGTGGCCGACGCCATTCGCCGGGCCTGCTGCATGGACGAAAGCAGCCGGCGCAGCCGGATGGAGAAGATGCGCCGCTCCATCCAGCGGCACGACATCTTTCATTGGGTCAACGCCTTCCTCCGCACCGGCATCCACAAAGACCTCAATCAGTTTCCCCGGATCGAATTCTATGTGCCCACCGATCCGCAGCCGGTCGTTGGGCCGGACTCCACTCATTCGAGCGGCAAGAAAGAAGCCTTGACTTCTTGAGGGTAGTTCCAGGCGCAGGCAACTACTTCACGTGGGCATTGGGGGGACAGGCGATGTGCTTGCTCGTAATATGGGAGACGATGGTTGGGCGGTGGTGAGATGTTCTGTTACGGGAGGTCGTTGAGGGAAAATGTGGAGTGTCCCTCGTTTTTCCCCTCGTTTTTCCTCGCGGAACTCCATCAACCATCGACACCATAGGGACGAAGCCCTTTTTATGACTTCAAGAACTCTTTCGCGCCAGCACCATAACGTTGAAAGAACGAAAAAGAAGAACAGCCAAATTTGGTTTAATGCGGTAGAGTCCGCGACGAATGAGATAGACCATTCGTTGTCGTAGCCCCCCGGACCATTGAGAGTTGTCGATTTCGTGATCGTTGGTGTAAAAATCATCGACGATTTCATAGCCGGCATCCTGAAGAGTAGCGAGTGCCATTTCTCGTGTAAATGCATGTAGGTGGCCATACAAGTGACGTTTCCGAAGAATAGCCGCAGATTGATGATTCATCGACTGCAGGGAAAGGTCGATAGGAATATGGAATACAAACCATTCCGCTCGATTCAATAGCTGTCGCAAAAAGCCCAGATAGTCCGGCACGTGCTCAAAAACGTCGAGCACTGTCAACACATCGCATCGTGCTGTTTCTTCCTTGAGAAAATCGGTTGCATAAAACCGTAGACGGGTATTCTCGTACCGACGAGCTCGCTCGATCGCTTGGGGAGATATGTCATAACCTGCGAGTTCTACATTATCGCTCATTGCTCGCTGGAGGTGCACCAAAACTTGTCCCGCTCCACAGCCGAGATCGACAACACTTTGGGGTGTCAAACCATTTTGGTGCAGAATTTTGTAGACCTCTCCTGCCTTCCATTCCGAATCACTCTCATGCCAGTGCCCGAGGTCATTCAGATACTTCCCACTGCTATATCGAAGCGAAAACGCATCCATTTCAGGACGATTTCCTCTAGTCAGTAGATTGTCGTTTGTCAGGTTGTTCATATGAGGGTCCTTTTTTCCTTTTAGTCAGTGATGTCCGATTAAGGAGTTGCAAGGAGACAAGGGGCTGGAAAAGTTGCGCAACATGCTTTTTGCGGTCCGCCGAACATTCTCACGTCGTTACCCGGGTAGTTCTGAGGACAGTATACGCAACCCCAGTAATGAAAAATAGGGAGCGTCCCTATTAATCCCCTATCTATTCTATGGGAAAATGGGGAGAACCCTCTATTTTCCATGGAATTCCGTATTATCTCATTTTGGGTTACATGTTTTTATACATACTTCATAACCATCACGGCATTGCTGGGAAAGCACTATTGGAGATAATGATGAAGCTGTAGAACATTGCGAATGCTTTGAAGCACATTCCCTGACACATAAAGGATCTTTTCCACTTACATCGATACTTGTTATTGATGCACACCCGGACAAGCAAATTACAGATGTTGTTAATATGGAGAAATAAATTAATTTTTCCATAAAATCTCCTTTTTTTAATTATTGCAAATTCAAATTCAAATTTTTTGAAAAATGGGGAATGTCCGTATTTATTCTCTATTTATTCCCTATTTAGCCTTGGAAAAAATCGTCGTTGTGGCCCCATAGTCTTGACAATCCGCAGCCTGGCATCGAGCCAGGCTGCGGGGAAACAAGACATTTGATCGTGTCCCTCACTCCTTGAGGGTGAATTTCCAGGCGCAGAACCACTCCTCGGGGTGGGCATCGGGCGGACAGCCGACGCATTCGGTGACGATGCGGGAGTCGATGGCCTGGGCAAAGGTGGGGTATTCGACCATGCCAGCGGACTTGCAGGGATAATCGGCTAGGCCCTTGCGTTTGCGCGCCGCCTGAACCCGGCAGTTGTTCATGTAGAAGACGATGCAGGTGTCGCTGACGTCTTCGATGGATTGTTCGTTGATCTGGGCATACATCCGGAAGGCCAGCGCCTTTTTCAAGGCCGGGATGCCGCCGTTCTCGGGCAGGTCGAGCAGTTTCTTGATCCGGGCGGCCTCGAAGGGTGAAAACCGGGTCCAGCAGGTGTCGTTACACCGTTTGGCATCGCCCATGCCAAACCGCTTTTCCACCGCCTGGAACCAGATGCCGTCATTGGCCAGCCAGTTGATGCTCAGCTTCTCGATCAGGTCGACCAACACCTCGCGCGGCAGGCGGTTGAGCACCGCCGGGATGCCGTTCTCGGTCGGGAAATCCAGGGTTTTCCCCAGACGCTCCACCTGATTGCCGAGGCTCGCCGCCCAGACGTCGTCCTCCACCGCCAGGGCCTTTTCCAGGCCGACCTGATGCTCCACCTCGGCGAACCAGGCGCCATAGTGCACAATAATCCGCCGGAAGCCATCCATCACGATCTTGACCAGCATGTCCTGATCGAGCCGATCAAGCATCTCTTTGCCACTGCTCATGTTTTCTCCTCCTTGGTTGCTTGTGAACCCTTCCCCCTCTTCCCTGCATGCATGGGGTGATCCTACAGGATTTCCCGGCCGAACGCATCCGCATCCTGCGGTTCTCGGCAAGAATGGCGCCCTGAGGTTCCCTCTGTGTGCCCTTGGTCGGCCCTCCGTACGTTTTCCCGGTGAAAACCCTTGCTTCCCTCGGTTTGCTCACGGTACAAAGAGGCTAGGAATCGGTGCTTGCGACAAAAAAAGACCGTCGATAAAGGTGTTGTGCACCATGACCGGATTGATGACCCGGACAGGCCATCGAAATAGAGAGGCGTTGTTTTTTGTCGTCATTTCGAGTGCAGCAAGAAATCTCATGCTGTGCGTTGCGGGATTCCTCCCGTTGGTCGAAATGACACAGCTGGCCAACGTTCACGACGTAAGAAGCTCGACAGACCAAGGTCTTCGGAAGGGAGGGGAAGCATGAACAGCATATGGCGGCAATGCCGCGCCTCGGGCTTGGTCACGATCCGCTGCCGTCGTCTCCTCTTCGGGGTTTTGGGACTGTGCTGGGGGATGGGCCTCCTCGCGCTGCCCCCGGCGGCACTTGGCTGGGATACCTCCGAGGATACCTGGGCGCTGCTCGGCGGGTACGGACAGAGCATCCCCGATTGGGGCCGAACCACGGAGCGGGTGGAAACCCTCGACCTCGTGCCCCGCTACAGCCATCTGACCATCGACAACCTGGGTTCCGGCTGGTTCAAGGGGTTCCACTCCACCCTGATCGAACTGCCGGTGCATGTCGTCACCAGCCCGGATGTTTCCGCCATGGTGGGACTCAACCTACTGGCCTGCTACACCTTCACTGCCAGCGACCAGTGGCGACCCTACATTTTCGGTGGCGGCGGGCCGGTGTACAGCTTCGCCGACATTCCCGGCATGGGGGCCAAATGGAACGGTAACTATCAGTTTGCCCTCGGTTTGGAGCATCCGCTGGCTCCGAGCCAGTCCCTGCTCCTGGAAATCCGCTACCACCACATCTCCAACGCCGGCACAGAGGAACCCAACGATCCGCTCAACTCGATCAAGTTCCTGATGGGCCTGACCTTCTAAAAGTGGTTCGTTTGCAGCAGCGAAGACCGGCCGGGGGTGGCCATTACTTAACCGACAGCCCCGGCACGCAGCCGGTAGCGTTGTTGCGCCAGCAGGTCGGGTCCGAGGCGAGATAGTCGCCGGTCATCTGATAGGCCGCGCCCCGGCAGCCGTAGCATTCCTCGCTCTTCTCGCAGGTTCCGCAGGGCCCCTTGATCGTCTCCCGATACTTTTTCAAATTCCGCACCACCTCGCTGTTCTTGAGGATATCGGCCAGCCGCCGGTGGCGGATGTTGCCCAGGGGAATGGTCACGCCGACGCAAGGCATGACATCACCCACGGCGGTGACCACGCAGGAGACCTGGTGCCGCATGCAGCGGTTGCCGACCAGCGGCGGCTGCGGCTCCCACTGCCGGCCGAAACGATCGCGGTCCAGGGCGGCGAGCCGGGTGAACAGCTCGCGCAGCTCGGCGGTCTCGACATCGAGCCAGGTGTTTTCCAGTGCATTGGCTTGCGGGGTGAGAATCTCGAAATAGGGTTCGATGCGCTGCGATCGCAGCCATTGCCACAGCTCGACCAGTTCCGCCAGGTTCTGCCGGCAGATGACCGTGCTGGCGGCAAGAAAGAGTTCCTCCGAAGGGTAGCCCACCCGGCAGAGGCGTTCGAATGCCTGGCCGATAATCGCGAAGGCCCCTTTCTTCCCGGCCAGCCGGTCCTGAATCGCCGCATCGCGGGAGTTCATCTTCACCACCACCCTTACCCGCTCCTCGGCCAGGACCTTGGCCAGCTCGGCGGTGACGCCGCTACCGTTGGTGAACAGCTCGACCGAAAGGCCAAGTGCGCCGAGAAAACGGAGCATCTCCACCAAATGCGGATAGATGGAGGGTTCACCGCCGAGGATGATGATCTTGCGGGCGCCCAACTCTTTTGCCTGAAGGATAACCTCCTTGATCTCCTGCCGCGACATCTCCCCGGCGGCGGCGGTCCGGTCCTCCACATAGCAGTAGGCGCAGCGGAAGTTGCATTCCCGGCTGAACTCGATTTCCATGGACAGCAGCCGGTCGGCGGCAGCGGCGGCACGGATCTCGGCTTCGGTGAATTCCAGGTTGTAGAGCTGCATCCTCAGTATCCCTCAAGATCCTTGAAGGTGTTGATCCGTTCCCAGCGCCGCACCTCCCGTTGATAACGGCCTTCCCAGCCGCCCTTACGCATGATCCGCCAGTAGTGTAGCTTGAGAAAGGGCTTGAAGGCAAAGCGCCAGATCGAGGTCCACAGCCGACCCTGCTTGCGGGCCGGATCGGGCGGATTCCACCAACCAAGCACCAGTTGCCGCTGCAACCAGAACTGGTACTGCAACGCATCGGCACTCAGGTAGTTGGTGCGGACATTGGCCCAAAGACCGCTGTACTTTTTATAGTCCTCTTGATTGTCAATCAGTCCTTGCTCAAGAAGATTTTGCCGCATCCCCGTCTTGGGGTAGGGGGTGAGGATCTGGCAGTAGGAGGCATCGGCGCCGATGTCGACAAAGAACTCGTAGTTTTCCCGGATCGAATCCGCGTCGTCCTCGGGAAAGCCGAAGATCAGGCCACCGATGACCATCATGCCGTATTTGTGGCAGTTCTCGATCGCCTGTTTCGAGGCGGCGACGATATCGCCCTTGCCGGCCGCGCTCAGGTTCTTCTTCGAGCCATTCTCGATGCCGAGGAAGACGGAACGAAAGCCGGCCTGGGCCATCTTGGCCACCATGGGTTCATTGGTGGCCATGGAGATGCAGTCCGCCTGGACCACCAGGTTGAGCCCTTTGTAGTTGCGGGCAACGATGGCGTCGCACAGTTCCATCACCCGCGCCGAGTTGAGCACCATGTTGTCGTCGGTGATGAACACCCAGCGGGTCTTGCGCTTGTAATAGATGTCGTCCAGGTCTTCCAGCACCCGGCTGATCGGATAGGTGCGGAAGGTCCGGCCGTACATGTGCTTCATGCTGCAAAAGTTGCACGAGCGGGTGCAGCCCCGCGAAGTCTCCAGCAGTTCGATCTTGGAGTAGATGATGTGGTAGCCCCAGGTGAGGCGGCGCCCATCGCGGATGGGCAGCTTCAAGGTGCCGAGGTCGAGATTCTCGCCCCTGGGATTGTGGACGAACCGGCCCTTCTCCTTGTAGGAGAGCGAAGGGATCTCCTCGACCCGGTCGCGTCCGGCCAGTGCATTGACCAGGCGGCGGCAGCATTCCTCGCCCTCGCCCCGGATGATGAAGTCGATCCATTGGGACTCGGGGGTCTCGGCGATTTCCTCGGCCATCAGGGTGGCATGGTAGCCGCCGATGACGATCTTGACCTGGGGCCGGAGTTCCTTGAGTAGATGGGCAACCTTGATGCAGGTGTCGTACTGCCAGGCCATGGCCGACAGCCCGATCAGGTCCGGCTGGATACGGTGCACCGTCTTGGTCAGGTAGCGCTTGATCGAACCCCGCTTGCGGATCAGGTCGACCAGATAGACCTCATGGTCCGCATCGATATTGCCGCCAACGCAGGCGATGCCGTGGTTGGGCATGTGCACCGCCGTTTCGTGGATGATGATTGGCACCACGTCCGGCATGGAGATGAGGAGGACCTTCATCGTATGCTCTCCGGAATAAGGGATGGTGGCGTTTCGTCAGGACCCTGCGGTCCGGACCCGGCTTGACCGCGCTCCATGGCCTGGCGGACGCGGTTGCCGAGATCGGCCAGGCTGGGTTGGGGATCCTGCACCGGGATCGTCTCGATTAGCCGCAGGCGGATGACGTTGGGGCGGCTGGCGGCGAACAGAAAGACACCGGGGGTAAACAACCTGTCCGTGTTCTCCAAGGCGAGGACATGCACCGGCGCGCCACACTGCCGGGCAATTTTCAGGGCCCCCTGGTTAAGGGCGCCAACCTGGCCATCGCGGCTTCTCGTGCCTTCGGGGAACACAAAGAGAGTGCCGCCCGAGGCGAGATAGGCGGGCATTGTCTCCATCCGGGCCAGCATCAAGCCCGCAAACCGGCCGGTGGCCGTGGCCGGCAGGTAGCCGGCGGTGCGGATCACCCAGCCAAAGATGGGCAGGGTGAAAAAGACCGACTTGACGATGGTCGTGGCCCGTTCAAGCTGGGCGATCAGCAGCAGTGGGTCCAGGTAGGAGCGGTGGTTGCAGACGATCACCGCGCCACGCAAGGAGGCGATGCGCTCGTCGATCTCCCAGCGCTGCCGAGGGGCGATGGCCCGCAGGAGGCGAAAAAAGCCGCGATAGAAGGCACGATTGTAGCGCTGGAACGCCTCTTCTTTCCGCGAGGAAAACAGGCCGCTGGCGATATAGCGGGGAGCGAACAGGACGATGAAGCCCAAGGTGAAATAGAGCCAGCAGGTCAGGGTGACGCCCAGATCGAACCACCTGTCCGCACTCCAGCGCCGCACGGCTACGCCACCTCGCTGCCGTTTCTGATCAAGAGGCAGGTGTTGACCCCGCCAAAGGCGAAATTCTGGATCGAGGCGATGCGGGTCGCGGCCTCGATCACCCCCGGCGTATGCTTGAGCATGGCGCAGCGAGGGTCCACCTCCTCCAGATTCAAGGTGGGCGCGAGAAAGCCGTCGGCCATCATGTAGAGGGTCATGATCAGTTCCATGGCTCCGCAGGTGCCCATGGTGTGGCCGGTGTAACTCTTGAGTCCGGTGACATGGGGACCACGGCCAAAGACCGCCTCGATGGCCTGGGACTCGATGATGTCGCCCATCTTGGTGGCGGTGGCGTGGGCGCTGACGTAGTCCACCGCCGCCGGTTCAAGCGCCGCATCTGCCAGGGCAAGGCGGAGGGTGGTGGTGATGCCCTGGAGGTTGGGGAGGATCAGGTCGCCGCCGTTGTTGTTGCAGGCAAAGCCGACAACCTCGCCGAGGATAGTCGCGCCCCGCTTTTTGGCTGCCTCGTACTCCTCCAAGAGGACGGCGGCACCACCCTCGCCGACCACCAGGCCATCGCGTTTTCTATCGAAGGGCCTGGGGGTGCTGGCGGGACGGTCATTGTAACCGACCGAGCAGGCGAGGAGATTGTCGAACACCGCCACCGTGGTGGTGTCGTACTCGTCGGCGCCGCCGCAGAGCATGGCGTCCTGCATGCCGAACTTGACCATCTCGTAGCCGAAGCCGATGGCCTGGCTGCTGGTGGTGCAGGCGGTGGAGGAGGCGATCACCCGGCCGGTGATGCCGAACATCCGGGTGATGTTGACCGCGGTGGTATGGACCATGGAGCGGAGGTAATCGACCGCGCCGATGGAGGAAAATTCGGTTTCGAGATTCTGGAAAAAGGTCTTGTAGATCTCCCGCTGCACCGTCGGACTGCCGTGGGTGGAGCCAAAGGCGACGCCGAGTCGCCCGGACGCGATGAACTCTTGGGAGAGGCCGGAGGCGGCGAGCACGTCCTTCGCCACCTGGCAGGCGTAATAGGCCACCGGTCCCATGGTTTTGCGCTGCGAGCGAGTGAACTCGTAGGCGATGGGGTAGTCGACCGTGCCGAACACCCGGGAGTGGATGTGGCCGGTGAGGAGGCCGTCGTCGCGCAGGGATTTGACCCCGGAGCGCCCCTGGCGAAGGCTGTCGACAATGGCGTCCTTGCCGTAGCCGATGGGGGTGATGGCGGAACAGGCGGTGATGACGACGCGGCGTTTCATCGGCGCAACCGTGGCAGCCTATTGGCCGCGGCCCTGCTGTATCCTCTCCAGGTAGTCGAGGATATCGTTGATCGTCCTGATCTCCATCGCCTTTTCCTTTTCCTCGCGGGTCAGGGCGAAACCGAGGATGCGCTCGATCTTGCCGAGCAGTTCGATGGCGTCGATGGAGTCGAAGCCGTGGTCGTCGCGGAGGTTGTCGTCCAGGCCCGGTTGCTGGAATTCAAAATCCTGGACAAGGATGGTCAGGATTTGCTCTTGCAGTACATCTCTGGTCATGGCTGGTTGTCTGGGAAAACGGGTCTCGAAAGCTGAAAACTGAAAAATTTTGAGATACTACCCTTAATCCCCATAAAAGGAAAAAGAAATCATCCCGGAAAAAGGGGCCGACACCTCCGAAAAAAGGCCAACTCACGCATCCTCAAAGAGTTCATGGAGGAAGCGCTCGAAATGATACCACTCGCAGGGATGGGCGCGCAGGGCCGCCTCCAGCAGGTCGGCGTAGCGCTGGGCCGCCTGGGCAATCGCCCGCTGCCGCTCTCCTCTGCCGCTGCTCTCGACCCAGATGGGCTTGGAGAAGGTAAAGCGGTAGCGATTGCGCCCGGTGCGGAAGGCAAAGAAGACGATGAGCGGCGCGCCGGATACCAGGGCAAAGGCAAAGGGGGCCTCGGAGACAAAGGCGGTGTGCCCCAGCACGACCACCGGAATCCGGCGCTGATCCGCCCGCCAGACCATGTCCCCGGTCATGGAGACCAATCCGCCCTGCCGCAGCATCCGCAACCCTTCGACCGCCGCAAACGGCGAGGCCGCGCCCTGGTCGACCCCGAGGATGGTGACGCCAGCCCGTTGCAGTTCCTCCTTCTGGGTCCGCTCCACCCCCTCCTTTTCCTTGACGCCCATATAGAGCAAGAGCGGTGCCTTGTGTCCCTGCCGCATCAGCAGCCGGGCCGCCATCTCCCAGTTGCCGAGGTGGGACATGAGCAGCAGGGCGCCGCCATGCCCGATCCGGGCATCCAGCGCCCGGGCACCCTCGCAGGTGAAGGTCGGCGGTTGGCCGCGATTGGTGAGGAACCGGTCGAAATGGATGGTGGTGAAATTCTGGTACTGGCGAAAGGCGCACCAGAGATGGAACCAGCGGCCGCGCTCGGGAAAAAGGATGGCGTAGAGGCGGCGACTTTCCCGTACCTTGGGCGAAAACAGAAAATAGCCGGTGGCGATACAGCGGGCGACTCCAGCAAAGAACCAGGGCCCGACCAGGCGCGACATCCGCACGAGAATGGCGTGGGGATCGATGCTCATCGCCTGCGGTCCCACCGGAACAACCGGCTACAGATCAACCGGCAGAAGGTGACGGAGTTGCGAAAGAAATCCCGCCATGGCCGAAAATGGCTGACCCGCACCCCCCTGGGCTGATAGACGACCGACACCGGCATCTCGATGGTGGCAATGCCGTGCCGCCGGGCCCGCACCAGCACCTCGACCTCGAACTGGTACCTGCGCGCCGCCACACCCAGTTCCAGGGTCTCGGGCAGGGGGTAGAGACGAAAGCCGGACTGGGAATCCGCAATCCAGGGCCCGCCGGAAACCCAGACCCAGAAGTTGGAAAACCCTCGGCCGAACCGGCTGGTCCACGGCACATGGCCGCCGTCCATGCCCTGGCGCCTGCCTACGACGATCACCCGCGCACCCTGCCGGGCAACGGCCAAAAGCGCCTGTGCGTCCGCCGGATCGTGCTGGCCGTCGGCGTCGATGGTCAGGGCCCAGTCGCAGGTGGGCGCGGCCGCGGCAAAACCGGTGAGCAGGGCCGCACCCTTGCCCCGGTTTTCCGGATGGCGGAGCACGACGATCCCCTCCTGGGCTGCGAGAACGGCGGCGGTGGTGTCGGTGGAGCCGTCATCGACCACAAAAATCGGCAGGCCCAAGGGCCGCGCCGCCGCGATCACCGCCGCCACCTGCGGCCCGTGATTGTATATCGGAATGACGACGGCGGCGCGCATTTTACCCCTCTTCGGCAAAGGCCAGCGACCAGGTCCCCGGCCCCATGTGGACCCCGGAGGTCAGGGACAAGGGCACCACCAGGATTTCGGCGCTAGGCAGCAGGCTTTGCAACTGCGGCTGGGCCACCTCGCGCACCCAGGCCTCGTTGTCGGAATACTGGAGGAGCAGCACGGCGCGGGCTGGGGTGGTGATCTCGGCTTTCGCCTTGTCGAGGGCAAAGACGAGTTGAGCCTCGCGGCTGCGGACCAGGCCCATCTTCCGCACCCCCGCAGGGGTCGGGCTGATCACCGGTTTCAGATGCAAGAGGTCGCCGAACAGGCCGCTGGCCTTGGAAACTCGGCCGCCGGCCACCAGATAGCGCAGGGTATCGATGAAGACGTATTCCCGGCAGGTCTCGACCCATTGCCGGGCATGATTCCGGACCGCAGCGGCATCGTCGGTGCGCTGGGCTAGGCGGCCGGCGAGCAGGGCGATCAACCCCAGTCGACCCGAGGCGGCCCCGGTGTCGATCACCTCCAAAAGCGGATCTCCCTCCTGCTGTAGCTGCCAGGCAAGGGCCACGCCATGGTTGCCGGTGAAGGCGGAACCGACGCAGAGGTAGAGGGTACGACCGAATTCCTCGCAGACGCTTTGGTAGTGCAGATGCCGCTCGGCCAGGGAGGCCTGGGCCGTGGTCAAGCGCTGCCCTTGCCGCAGCAGTCCATAGACCGTCTCCGGATCGCAGAGGCTTTCCGGCCGGGCGGTATCGGCGTGGACAATGTAGCTGTCGAGCAGGCTGATGCCGCAGCGGCGCGCCAACTCCCGCGGCAGGGAGCCGGCCGCATCGGTGAGGATATGGAGGCAGCCGACTGAAATTGGATGCTGTCCCCCGCCCCCGCCCCCGTCCCCGGCGGCCAGCGGTTCGGCCGTCCAGCCAGCCACCTCGCCCAGGCCGGCGAGCCGGTCGCGCAGGTTCTGCGGATCAGGGGTGTGAACGTGAATCTTCAGCCGCGCCTGTTCGGGGACGACGACCACACTTTCGCCCAGTGCGGCCAGTGCTGCCCGGTCGAGCGGTTTGCCATCGGCCGGGGCAAGCAGAACATCGACGCAGTAGGCCTCGCTTGCCGGCGGCCGATACTCGGCGCTCAGGGCAAGGCGGCCGGGAAAGAGGGCAAAGAGCGAGGGTCCGGCGCCTTCCATCCCGGTCAGGGTCCGGAAAAAACCGTTGAAGAAGACGTACATGCCCAGGGCCCCGGCATCGACCACTCTGGCGGCGCGGCAATCGGCCTGGGTCTCTGCGCTGGCCAGCACCGTCTCACGCAGGGCGGCGAGGATGTTTTCCCCGGAGGCAGGGTCAACGGGTGGGCAGCGCGCCAGGACCTCGGCCAGGGTATCGAAGACGGTGAGCATGGTGCCGTCCTTGGGGTCCGCCACCGCCTGCCGGGCCCTTCTGCACCCTTCGCCCGCTTGACTGGCCAGGTCGCCCGCGTCCTTTGCCCCCAGGAAGGCGCCGAAAAAGGCGGCGGCGATGTTGCCGGAGTTGCCGGTGGCCGAACGGATGATCCGCTCTGCCGTTCGCTCCCGGTCCCGATCGCAGGCGCGCAGCGGCCCGAGACTGATGCGGAGGTTGGCCCCGGTGTCCGCGTCGGCCACGGGAAAGACATTGATCCGGTCGAGCAGGTCGGACCAGGCACTCAGGCTGGCATACCCGGCGGCGAAGGCTTCGCCCAGATTCTTCATAGGGCGAACATCCGGAGCACGGCCTCGCGGTCGACCTTGCCGTTGTCTTTCATAGGCAGACGATCGATCGTTTTGATGGTACGCGGCAGTCCATAGGGCTCGAACCGGGCGGCCAGGGCGGCGCGGATCGCCTCGACATCCACGGTCTCCCCTGCCACCAGGGCGACAATACGGTGCTCGCGGCCGCCGGTCTCCGGCAGGGCCAGGACCAGGCACTCGCGGACACCGTTGAGCTGCATGATCGCCCCCCTGATCTCCTCCAGGTCGACTCGCTTGCCGCCGACCTTGGTGATCGAATCGGCCCGGCCCTTGAGCTGAAACCCGGTGGCTCCATCGGCTTCGACCCGGTCGCCGGTGAGGAAACGACCCTCCGTATCCCGTGGCAGGCCTGGGGAAAGATAGGGGGAGCGGATCAGGAGCCGTTCGTCCTGGATCCGCCAGTCGATGGTCGGGTACGGCGTGAAGCCGATCTCGCCCCGGGAGCGGTTGCGCAGGCCTACACCACCGGTTTCGGTGGAGCCGTAGACCTCGACAATCCCCGAGGGGTTATCCCGACAGAAGGCGGCGTTGTCCGCGACATCGAGCATGCCGGCCGAGGAAAAGGCCAGGCGCAGCGAGGCCCCGAGGCTGCCTTTGCCCCGCAGCGCCCGGTAATGGGGGGGAACGCCGACCAGGATGGTGGCCTCCCGTTCGCGCACCGTGCGAACGATCTCCTCCGGGAAAGAAGGGGTATCCGCGACAACGGAGGCCCCGGAAACCAGCGGCAGGAACACGGCATAGAGCAGGCCGTAGATGTGGGCCGGGGAGATGGTGGCAACGATGCGATCCGTCGGCGCAACCGCGAAATGGGCCGCCAGGAACAGGGCCTCGCCCCAGAGGTTGGTTCCGGTTTTCGACCAGAGCTGGGGCGCACCGGTGGAACCGCCGGTGTAGAGGCGGAGCAGCTCCTCGTCCGGCCGGGCTACGAATGGGGGAAGAACGCTCGAAGTCGCCCCCCTCGGCGGCCGGATCGCCTCCATGGCGGGCGGCAGCTCCCGCTCTGTGTCGACCAGGGCCACGGTGCAGCCGGTGGCCTGGTGCATCGCGGCCAGGGCCTGGTAGGAAAAGCTATACGGCAGGAGCACCACCGGTCCGCCCGCCAGCGAGGCCAACAGTGCCGAGGCAATGGTTGCCCGGTTGTCGGTCGCCAAACACACCATCCCCCGCTGCTCGGCATCCCCCAACCGTGTTCGCAGCCAGGCGGCCAGGCCATACACCTCGCCCAAGGTCGCACCGCCGGCAATAAACTCCCGCGCCGCATCGAACGGTTGCTCAAAGAGGGCCGCGACCTCCGGGCCGGTGCAGGGGGAAGCCGACTTCATCTTCCCGCCCGCTCCTTGCCAAAGGTCTGGCCGACCAGTTCCCGGTTGCGCGGCCTGAAGGTGTTGTCCGCCATCTCCTTGCGCACCACCTGCTGGAAGAGCTTGGCCATCTTGATATTCTGCGATTCATCCCGGTAAAAGGTGTTCCAGGCGTAGTCGAGCAGTTCCTGCAACCGTTCCGGCGACATGTGCTTGGGCTGGTACACGACCCGATCCGCCGAATACGCATCCCAGTCGGTGGAGAGGATGCGGTTCTGCTGTTTGAGTTCGTCGTACGCCTTGGTATGCGGAAATGGAGTGAGAACGGTAAACTCGGCCAGGTCCAGCTCGATGTCGAGGAGGAAATCGATCAGCTGCTTGATCGAGTCCTCGGTATGGCTGTCGAGGCCGAGCAGGATCGTGCCCTCGACGCCGATGCCGTGGTCGTGATAACGCTTGATCCGCTCGCGGATGTAGTCCGAGGTGTCGAACACCGCCTGATAGACATACCAGGCCCCGGCTTGGGCAGCGAGATCGAGCACCTCGGGTTTGTCCTCGATGGGGTGGCAGCACCATTTCTTCTTGAGCGGGATCATCTCCCGGAACAGTTCCATCTCCCAGGCCGTGTCCTGGGCGAGCGAATTGTCAACCAGGAACAGCCGGTTGTTGTCGATGGCCGCCATCTCGGCGATGGTTCGTTCGATGGGTCGGGGGCGGAATTCCCGGCCGCCCAGGTAGGCCACGGCGCAGGGATAGCAGTGAAAGCGGCAACCACGCGAGGCATGGACCAGGTCGACCATCTGCACTCCCTTGTGGTTGTACAGGGGGCGATTGAGGATGTCGCGGCGGGCCGTGCCCACCAGGCCGATATCGGGTCGCTGGTCAAGAAAGTTGTAGCAGGGTTTGAGTGCGCCCCGGTGGAAATCGGCAAGGACCTGCTCCATCCGCCCCTCCGCCTCGCCGAGAAACACCGCATCGGCGTGCGCCATGGTTTCCGAAGCATGGAGCATGGTGGCGATGCCGCCGAAGATGACCTTGATACCCCTGGCGCGGTAGATGTCGGCGATGGCCCAGCCCCGCTTGACCTGCACGGTCAGCATCATCGAGATGCCGACAAAATCGACCGGTTCGTCGAAATCGATGGTTTCCAGGTTCTCGTCGACGAAGTCCACGTCGATAGAGTCCGGCAGGGTGGCGGCAAAGACCACCGGGCCATGCGGCGGCAGGTGGAACTCGGTCTGCCGGGCCAGTTTCGGCCATTTGGGATAGATCAGGCGAAATTTCATGGCGGATTCATGGCGTGGCGGCCGGCAAGGGCTCGGCGCTGAGCAGGCGAAGATTAAGGGTGTACGCGGAGGGTGCAAATCCCCGCAGATCGAGACGGCGGGGCAGGACCGCCCCGCCGATCCGCTCGCAGGAATGGGCTGCGACGGCGCGGGTTTGCCGGTGTTCGCGGCGAGGATCGGCCGGCTGGCAGCCGTCGGTGCGCAGGATGCGCTGTTCGTCGTAGGTGAAGAGCTGCCAGCAGCCGTCCGCCTGAGGCAGGATATCGGTGATGGTCTGGCCGGCGTCGTAGCGGCAGACCGGCGTGCCGTCGGCAAGCGTACCGTATCGGCCCAGCCCCGGCGGCGGCTGCATCAGGGTGCGGACATCGCGCAGCAGGCCGCGGGCGAACTCCGGGTTGTCAAAAGGGGGCAGGGCCCGCAAGACCTCCAAGGAGCCGTCACCCTGGGAGCGGGCTTCGAACAGGGTCAGACCCTCCACGGTCGTCAGGGCGCAATCGAGGTTTTGGCCATCGAGAATCAGGACGCCCAAGGCGTTGCCGCTCGCGCCGTCGGCGAGGCGGAACTCGATGGCATGGGTCATCTGCCAGCGGCCCTGGGGAAAAAGTGCGGCGCACCGATCGACGGCAACCCCTGGGGCGGAGACGGTCATCCGCGGCAGCGGCTCCAATCGGGGGCCGGCGCAGGCGGCAAGCAGAACGGCGGCAATCGGGAGCACAACCCGCCACCCCTTGTTCCGAAGCCACCCTGGACATCCCGGCCCGAGGCCGGGACACCGAGGCGGAAGCGCTCGCGGGCCGGGGGTGTCCAGGGTATCGATCGGGTTGCGAGTGCACGGGGGGAGCACGGTCATCGTCTTGCCCTCATTGACTTCCCCACGAACATCGCCGATACAGAGGGCAACGCGCCGGTCACGAGCTATTTCGTTTTGGGGCTGGGTTCGGCGGCGCCACGGGCGCGGAGCAGGGTCGCCACCTCGTCGAACTTGAACTCGACAGCGTAGGAGAGCGGGGTGCGGCCCTCCTTGTTGACGACATCCACCTTGGCGCCGTACGCAAGCAGCATCCTGGTCATCTCCGCCTTGCCGTAATAGGCGGCAAAATGCAAGGCGCTCCACCCCTCGTTATTCTGGGCGTTCACATCCACATGCTTATCGAGCAGCAACTTGGCCAAGGGTCTATTGTCGGCATATGCCGCAGCCAACAATGGGGTCAATCCCTCCTTGTTCCGGGCATTGATATCGGCCCCTTTGCCCATCAGGTACGCAACCGACTCCATGTCGCCGTATTGGGAGGCAACCAGAAACGGCGTATTGCCGTATTTATCGCGGGACTCGATATCGACGCCCTGCTCGATGAAGGCCTTGGCCTCGGCGGGCTTTTGGTTGGAGATCGCCGTGTGAATGGTGTGCTGCTGGCAACCGGCAAGCAGCACACCCAGCCCCAGAACCATCCCTTTTCTCCATTTTCCCATCATGCATCCTCCTTGTTTAAGAACGGTTTGATGTAAAAAATGAGCAACGCCTGTCGCCTGTCCTCGGCGGCGTCGCCCTCGGACCTGGTACGAAACACTCCAAATACCCGCAAAGCCTAAGAAGAACCTAAGAATACGTATTGCAGACATTCTTCGACCGACCTTCGAGGCTGTAGCCGCGAACCCCACGGTGCGAACCGATGCGGCGCGTCGCTCCGATGAAGAGCCTCGCCGCTTATGGCGCGGCGAACCGCTGGGCCGGGATTTTTTCGTTGAGCACCACCCGGGAAAAGGTCAGTTCGGTGGCGGCCTCCTCGCCCTCCACGATGGCGATCCGCTCCACCACTCCCTCCTGGGCGCCCAGGTGCAGTTCGATTCGGCTGATCACGGCCTGCATCCCCTGCTCCTTGGGGGTGAGTACCACTTTTCGCTCACTCGGCCGGGATACCTGAAACACTGGATTGTCGCTGAAGCGGCCGTCCAGCCAACTGCCGATGTCCTGGAGGACGATCCGCATGGCATCCACCCCGGAGCCGTTGTCCTGCTCGAAGCGGCCGTCGCGCTCGATCAGTTTGTCGATCCGCCCGTCGTGGAGCAGCAGGACGGTGTGGATGGGGTGCAGGTATTCCCAGCGCAGCGACTGCGGCGCCTGGAAGGTGAGTGTCCCCCGCGAGATCAGTGGCCGCGCCAGGATCTTGAGATGCTTTTCCTGGGTGAAATCGGCCTGCACCGAGCGCAGACGACCGGAGGAGGCGCCATCTCCCCAGGCAACGGAGGCCCCCACGAAGAGGCTCAGCAGCAGACTGAGGACAGCGTGCTTGTTCACAGCATCCCGCCGTTGACCGAGATCACCTGGCCGGTGACATAGGAGGCCGCCTCGGAGCAGAGAAAGGCCACCACCCGCGCCACCTCGTCCGGCCGGCCTATCCGGGCCATGGGGATCAATCCCTTGATGTGCTCCTTGGGCGCCTTGGCGATCATCTCGGTTTCGATCAGGCCCGGAGCCACCACGTTGACCCGGATGCCCAGGCGGGCCACCTCCGTGGCCACCGTCCTGCTCGCCGCATTGAGTCCGGCCTTGGCTGCGGCGTAGTTGGCCTGCCCCCGGTTGGGCATCAGCGAGGCTGCCGAGGAGATGGAGACGATCGAGCCCCGCCGGGCCCGCACCATCTGCTCCAGCACCGGGCGAGTCATGTTGTAAAAGCCGTGCAGACTGGTCTCGATCACCCCATGCCAGTTCTCCGGCGACATCATCAGGAACAGGCCGTCGGCCAGGGTGCCGGCATTGTTGACCAGGATGTCGATGCGGCCCAGCCGGCCGGCGACCTCCAGTACCGCCGCTTCGGCGGTCTCCCGGTCGCGGACATCGAATCGGCAGATCTCGCCCTGCCCGCCTGCCGCGCGCACCGAAGCCAGGGTCTGCTCGGCCCCGTCCCGGTTGCGCAGATAATTGACGACGAGATACGAGCCGCTTGTGGCCAGCTCCAGGCAAACGGCGCGGCCGATGCCGCCGCTGCCGCCGGTGACGATGGCCACCTGCTGCGAGTTTTCCGTGCTCATGTCCGTTGTTCAGGCTTGATAGAGTTGCAGAACCACGGAAGCGGCAAGCCGGCCGTCCTGGTGGAGGCGACTGGCCACTTCCCGAAATTTATCGAAGACAAGGGTGTTCTCCGCCCTGGCCTCGATCCGGCCGCCGAGGGGAAGACGGTCGACGAAGAAATCGGCCCGCTTCACCGCCACAAGCCAGCCCATCGAATCCGAGTCCACACCTCGGCTCTGGATTCGGTCCCAACCGTTGCACACCCCAGCGGTCTGGGCCGCCAGTTCGACACAGATCAGGGATTCCGCGCCCCGCGCATCGGTCAGCGGCCAATTCGGCCGAACCGTGCTCAGGGTCACCGCATGGCCGGCGTCCACCTCCAGCACCTCGTCGATGAGCAGCATCGCGCCCCGGTGCGGGAGCAGATCCTCGATGGTCAGATTGGCGCGTTCGATGGCGCTCATGTGCCCTCCGGTGACGTGAAATCGGCAAAGGATGCGGCGCAGCGGCTCCTTGCGTAACCGGGGGAACTCCTTGTTTTCCCCGCGACTCTTCGCCGAGTCTTGATGACAAATGCGTAAAAGCGACTATACTAGTCGTTTTTTCCGTCCTTGCATTCTTTTTTCACCAACAGACGGCCTCCGTTTCGGAGAAAACCGTTTGCTCACCGAGGGTTGCACACGTGGACCGCACGATGAACGAACTGATCGAAGAACTCAAAGTCAAACTGATCGAGTTGCTCAACCTCACCGAGGTCACCCCCGACCGTTTCGATCCCCAGGCCCGGCTGGTGGGCGGGGAACTCGGCATCGATTCCATCGACGTCCTGGAGATGGTGGTCATGGTGGAACGAGACTATGGGGTGGTGATCAACAGCCAGGAGGTCGGCGAGCAGGTCTTTGCCTCCCTGGCCTCCCTGGCCGCCTACATCCAGGCGAACAGGCCGGGAGGGGCCGGTTGAATCGGCAACCGGTCTATATCGCCGCCGCCGGGATCGTCAGCCCCCTGGGCAGCGGCCTTGCGGCCACGGAGGCGGCCCTGCGGGCCAACCGCTCGGCCATCGCGCCCCTGGAGATCTTTCCTCTACTCCAGGGACCGCCGCTGCCGGTCGGCCAGATCAGGAAGCTGGACACGGCCCCGATGGTGCCGCGCGCCCATCGCCTCGCCCGCGAAGCCGCGCACATGGCCATGGCGGGCTGTCCCGAACCGCCCGACGCGGTCGTGCTCGGCTGCACCACCGGCGGCATCCTGACCACGGAACAACTGCTCCGCGAAGGCGAACGCAACCCTGAGGCCTACCGCTTCCACGGCCTGTTCAGTCTGGCCGAGTATATTGCCACGCTCTGCCGCTGCACCGGCCCTGCCCTGACCGTCTCCACCGCCTGTTCGTCGGGGGCGGTGGCCATTGCCCTGGCCCTGAACCTGCTGCGGACCGGCCGGATGCGACGCATTCTCGCCGGTGGCGTCGATTCGCTTAGCCGCCTGACCTACTTTGGTTTCCATTCCCTGCAACTGGTCGACCGCAATGGCTGTCGTCCCCTGGATGTCACCCGCCAGGGCCTCGCCGTGGCCGAGGGCGCGGCTATGCTCCTCTTGACCACCGAACGGCCCGAACGGCCGCTGGCCACCTTGCTGGGGGCGGGCCTCTCCTGCGACGCCTACCATCCGACCGCCCCCCATCCCGAGGGACAGGGGGCGCGGGCCGCCATGCAGGCCGCCCTCGACGATGCGGGTCTTGCGCCTGACGCCATCGACTACATCAATCTGCACGGCACCGGTACGCCGGACAACGATCTGGCCGAAGCCCGGGCCATTGTCTCGCTCTTCCCCACCCCCCCGCCCCTCTCCTCAATCAAGGGGGCTACCGGCCATAGTCTGGCGGCCTCGGGGGCCATCGAGGCCGTGGTCTCCTGTCTGGTCGTCTCCCACGGCCTGGTGCCCGGCACGGTCGGCTGCCGCCAACCGGACCCGGCGTTCGGATTCACTCCGCAAAGGACGTGCGCAGAAAAGCCGGTTGCCACCGTGCTCTCCAACTCCTTTGGCTTTGGCGGCAACAACGGCTGCCTGGTCATCGGTCGGCCAGGGAGCACACCGCTCGGCCGCACGATCCCAAAAGACGATTTCCTCGCCATCCACGGCAGCGCCTGTTTGACCGGAGCAGGCCTCCTTCAAGCAACCCTGGAGCACCTTCACCAGGGCCTGCCCGTGGCCGGCATGCTGGCCCCGGCGCAGGTGGCCAGCCGCCTGCCCGCCAAGCTTATCCGCCGGATCAAACGGCTGGCCCGCCTAGCCCTGCTGCTCGCCGGCGAAGCCCATGCCGATGCGTTGGGCAAGGAGGAACCCGCAGCCGTCTTCATGGGCACCGGCTGGGGGGCGCTCTCCGAGACCTGGGATTTCCTCCACCGGCTGAGCGAATCAGCCGAGCAGTTTCCCAGCCCCACCGACTTTGTCGGCTCGGTCCACAACAGCCCGGCCAGCCAGGTGGCGATGCTCTTTGGCGCCACCGGCGCCAACGTCACCACCAGCGGCGGCGATTATTCCTTTGAGCAGGCGCTCTTGGCAGCGCAGACCTTGCTGCCCGCATCCGGTCAGTCTGCCCTGCTTCTCGGAGCCGACGAAGGGCATGCGAAATTCTCCCCGCTGCTCGATCCGTCGATCACTGCCGGAAACCTCGCTGACGGCGGTGGCGCCCTCTACATCAGCCGAGATCGGAGACATGCGCGATGCCTGACGCGTCTAGCCTTCTACAATCTTGGCGGAGGCGACGATCTTTTGGAGCGAATGATCAAGGCGCTGGGAGGCGCGTCGGTCATCCGGGAGCAAACGGCGGCTGTGTTCGCCGGTATACCGGCGGCCATGTGCACCGAAGGCAACCGGCAGTTGACACGCTTCTTCGATCTGATCGGCAAGCCACTCCCCGTCTGCCGCTACCGTGATTTCACCGGTGAGTTCGCTTCGGCATCGGCTGTGGCCGCAGCGATAGCCGTTGCCTTTGTCGAGGCTGGATACGTTCCCGGTGTGCTGGTCGGAGGCATCGACATTACCCTGCGCCCTGGCGACACGCTGCTTGTCCTGGGCATGGGTCAATGCCTCACCGCCATGGAGTTTTTCCGGCTGTGAAAGTCCTGCTGCTCTCCCCAAACACCCTGACCACACCCTATCCGGTCTATCCCTTGGGACTCGATTATGTGGCCGGCACGCTCGCCCCGGCGCATCGGGTGCGGATCGCCGATCTCCAGGTTGTCGACCGCACGGCCCTGGCGGCGTTGCTTGCAACATTCGATCCCGAGGTCATCGGTATCGCCTGTCGCAACATCGACACCACCGACGCCACCGAGCCGCTCTTTCTCCTCCAGGGGTATCGTGAACTGGTGGTTTGGCTGCGCGAGCGGTCGCCGGCGGTTATCGTCTGTGGCGGCTGCGGCTTCACCATCATGCCGGAACGGATTATTTCATTCCTTGGGGTCGATTACGGCATCGTCGGCGAGGGCGAGCGATTTGGCCTCTTGGTCGACGCCCTGGACCAGGGGCACGATCCCGCCGGGATTCCCGGTGTGCTGGTCGCAGGTGGCGTCGCGTCCCAGCCGCCGCCCTGGCCGGGAGCGCTGGCCCGTAGGTTGCCCGCCCATGACGACCAGACCGGTCATTATGTCCGCAACGGCGGCATGCTCAACCTGCAGAGCAAGCGTGGCTGTTCGTTTCGCTGCCTCTATTGTCCCTATCCCCGCATCGAGGGTGGCGCGCACCGTTTGATGGCACCGGAGGAAGTGACCCGGATCGCCCTGGGGTTGCAGGAGGCGGGAGCGCGCTATCTGTTTATCACCGACTCGGCCTTCAACTCCGACGTCGACCATAGCCTGGCTGTGGCCAAGGCCTTACGGGAGCATAACCTGGCCATTCCCTGGGGCGCTTTCTTCGCGCCGATGGCGCTACCGCCGGATTATTTCGCGGCCATGGCCGCCGCCGGCTGTCAACACGTCGAATTCGGCACGGAATCGCTGGCCGGGACTATGCTTCGCGCCTACCGCAAACCCTTCCGGCCGTCGGACGTGCTCATTGCCCACCGGCAGGCCCGCGCCGCCGGCCTCCACGTGGCCCACTATTTCCTCCTCGGCGGTCCGGGCGAGACGGCGGCAACCGTTGCGGAAAGCCTCGACGCCATCGAACAACTCGATAAAACCGTCTGTTTCTTTTTCATCGGCATCCGGATCTATCCCGGCACCGGCCTCTACGACCAGGCCCTGGCCGAGGGCCAGATCGACCGGGACACCGATCTGCTCCATCCGGTGTTCTACCGGCCCAATACCATCGATCTGGAGGCGATCGAAGCCCAGCTTACACGCCGGGCCGCCGGACGGAGAAACTGGGTGGTCGGCTCCGGCGGCGCACCCATTGCCGCAACCCTGAAGTCCTTGCACCGGCGGGGTTTCGTCGGGCCGCTCTGGGAATACCTGGCGAGATAGGAGAGAGCCGCCCTGGGCAACGACCGGGTGCTTCGCCCTCCAGAGGAGGCCGCCGCAGGCACGATTGCGATATTTTACCTGGACATAAAACGATAACATGTGGTATTTGCTCCTTGATTTAGAGATACCTGCCCCTAATGACATCCGGGCACGGGTGCTCGTCGACCGCGACTCCCCCTGGTTCTCCGGCCATTTCCCCGATCACCCCATTCTGCCGGGCATTGCCCAGCTCAAGATGGTCGCCGATGTCATTGCCCGCGCACGCCAAGAACGCCTAGAGATCAAACGGTTGCACCGGGTGAAGTTCAAGCGGATCGTCGGACCGGGCGAGCAACTCGACATCCATGTCGCGGCCACGGAGACCACCGGCCTCTACTCTTTTCGTATAACCCATGAATCAGAGGACGTCTGCGCCGGCACGATGTCCCTTGACGATCAACAGCACGCAGAAACGACCCATGACCGACAACCTTGAGCACACCATCCGCCGCATAGCCGAGATCATCATCAACGAACTCAAACTGGAAGATGTAACCCCGGAGACCTTCGACGCCGATCTCGACCTGGTCGACGAGGTGGGCATCGACAGCATGGATCTGGCCACCATCGCCTTGGTGATCCGCGACGAATTCGGCATCCGAATCGACGAGGACGACTATCCCAAGCTGACCACCCTGCGGATCATCGGCGAGTATATCGCCGAAAAACTGGGCAGCGACGAGTAAATGTCCGGCAAGGCACTCCAGGAAGCGAACTGGAAGTTCGCCGACATCGTCGCCTTCCCCGCCGTCCGGGAGCGGTGGGAGAAAGTGCGCCGCTATTTCTTCCTCCGGGAATCCACCTACGACATGACCCATCGCTGCAATATTCGCTGCGACGGGTGCTACTACTTCAACGGCGACAAGCAGTTCGCCGCCGAGAACGGCGACCCGGCCGCCTGGCGCGCGCTGATGGCGGCGGAAAAGGAACGCGGCATCACCTTTGCGGTGCTTGCCGGCGCCGAACCCTCGCTGGTGCCCGAACTCTGCCGGATCTGCGCCGACACCATCCCCCTGGGCGCCATCGCCACCAACGGCCTCAAACCGCTTCCCCGCGAGATCGACTACCGCATCCACATCTCGGTCTGGGGCAACGACGCCACCAGCAAAACGATCCGCAAGGCCGACCGCATGCTCGACCGGCAGATGGCCAACTACCAGGACGATCCCCGGGCGGTCTTTGTCTACACCTTCACCCCGCAGAACATCCCCGAGGCCGCCGAGGTGACCCGGCAGCTGGCACAGCGCGGCCAACGCATCACCTTCAACATGTTCTCCGCGCCGGTGGGCTATAGCGGTCCCCTGCGTCATACGCCCGAGAGCCTGACCGCGACGGCGGCGATGATGACCGGGCTGTTGGCCGACTATCCCGAGACGGTGCTGTTTTCTCCCTACAACATCGTCGCCCACACCCACGCCTTGGGGCTGCATGCCCTGTATTCCTGCTCCTATCCGCGGAGAAACCCGTCGACCGCCGTCGGCCTTGGCCGGTCGTTTCGGCAATACCGGACCGATCTCCAGTGGGACCGCGACGCCGCCTGCTGCGTGCCGGACACCGACTGCACCGATTGCCGCCACTACGCGGCCGGCAGCGCCGTGGTCACGGCCCGGATGTATCGCCACGCCACCGACCCGGACACCTTTTCCGCCTGGCTCGACTACGTCGACACCTATCTGGCGGTCTGGGTCCGGGGCTACGAAAAAAGTCCCAATCTCTGTGACCATGCCGTCGCCCCGCCTCCAGACGGTCAATAGAGGGTATCGCATGAAAACAGTCAGTTCGCTCCTCGACCCCCAGTGGCATGAGCGCTACAAACGTATCTCCAAGCTCAACATCCGCAGCTCCATCTACGACGTGACCGACCGTTGCAACCTGCGCTGCAAGGGCTGCTTCTTCTTTTCCTCGGGCGAGCACCAGGCTGCCGCCGAAGAAAAGGACGTGGCCAAATGGCACACCTTTGTCGAGAGCGAGATGGCACGCGGCGTCAACCTGGCGATCCTCATCGGCGGCGAACCGACTCTCTGCCCCGACCGGATCGAGGCGTTTTATAAGCGCCTGCCCACCTTCTGCGCCACCAACGGCATCATCAAGGTCGACCGCGACCGGTTCCCGGATCTGATGGTCGGCATTTCCCTGTGGGGTGACCGGGACGACGAGATCGTCCTCCGGGGCAAGGACACCTTCGCCATCTCCAGCGCCCACTATGCCGGCGACCCCAACGCCTATTACCTCTACACCATCACCCCAAAACAGTTGGGCAAGATCGAGAACAACATCCGCCGGATCAAGGATGTCGGCCTCAAGGTGCACATGCAGCTGCTCTCCAACGACGAGGGCGTCGACGGTTTTTCCTGGCAGCCCGACGAGCTGGTCGCGGTGCGGGCGGAGATGGACCAGATGCTGGACAGCTATCCCGAGACGGTCGTTTCCTCGAAATACTACCACCGGATCATCACCACCGGCAGGATGTGCGGCCGCACCTTTGGTTGGATGGAGTGCCCCTCGGTCACCGATCCCCTCGACCGGCGCAATCCCCGCCCCAAACGGTTGACCAACTTCATCCGCTGGGCCTCGGACCTTGCGACCATGCACCGCTGCTGCACCTCCGAGACCCGCGACTGCTCCACCTGCAAGGACGGAGCGGCTCACATGAGCTGGGTCATGGTCAACAAACGGGCCCACATGAACAGTACCGAAGATCTGCAGAACTGGATCGAGGTCTACGAGATGTTCGCCAAACTGTACCGATTCATCCCCTGGTAGTGCGCTGGTGCTGTGCTCGGAAGAGAAAAGAGCGGTCGTTGTCGGCTATGACGCCATCTCGCCGTTGGGCGGCGACCTGGCGGAGCAGTGGCAGAACGCCCTAGCTGGACTGAGCGGCATCGGTCCGCTGACCCGCTTTCCGCTCTCCAGCGACTTTCCGGTGCGCATTGCCGGCCAGATGCCCGAGATCGACCATCTGGACTACCCCTTCCTCACCGCCCGGCACCAGGCGGCCTGGTTTTCTCCGGTGTTCAAGTACGGCATGCTGTCGGTGGCCCGTGCCCTGGAGTGCAGTGGCATCCGGATCGATGCCGGCCTGGCCCCGCGCGTCGCGGTGACCTACAGTTCGGCGGTCGGTGGCATCGATGCGGTGCTCGCCGCTGACCGCAGGTTGCAGGCGGAGCACAAACTGCCCCATCCCTATACCAACCCCAACTCCTGCATCAACATGATCGGCGGCAAGATCGCCATGCTCACCGGTGCCAAGGGACCTATCCTCTCGACCATAACCGCCTGCGCCACCGGCCTGACCTCGATACTGATCGGCGCCCTACTCATGGCCCAAGATCGGGCCGATGTCGCCATCTGCGGGGCCGTGGACTGCGCCCTGGTCGAGCCGATCCTTGCCGGATTCCACACCATGAACGGGGCCTACTTCCCGAAAAAAGGCAACGAAAACGAGCCGCCGGAGCGGGCCAGCCGCCCTTTTTCCGTCGACCGGCGCGGTTTTGTGGTCTCCGAAGGGGCCGGGGCGGTCATCCTCGCCACCAAGGCCTTCGCCGCGGCCCACGGCCTGTACGCCACCGCCGAGCTGGCGGGCTGGTCCATGACCTCGGATGCCCATCACTTCGTCATGCCCGCCGAGGATACCGTCCGCCAATGCATGCTCGACGCCATGGGCGATGCCGGCATCGCGGTCGGCGACATTGCCGCGGTCAATGCCCATGCCACCTCCACCCGCGCTGGTGACCGGGTCGAGTTCGACGCCCTGCACACGGTCTTTGCCGGCAAGTTGCCGCCGGTCAGCGCCAACAAATCCCTGCTGGGTCATGCCATGGGCGCCTCCAGCGTGATCGAGACCATTCTCGCCCTGCGCGGCATGGAGGAAAACCTGTTGTTGCCCACGATCAACTATCAAGCCGATCCCGAGATGGAGCTCGATTGCGTGGCCGAAGGCGCCCGGCCGCTCGTCCAGGAACATGTGCTCAAGAACGCCTTCGGCTTCGGCGGCTGCAACGCCTGCGCGGTGTTGCGAAAAATCGCATGAACGTACCGGTCATAAAGAAAGAAGAACAGCAATGAAACCGCCGCAGAACAGAAAGGTCGTGGTTCTCGGCTATGGCGCCGCCACCGCCCTGGGCAAGACCTTCGCCACCACCTGGGAAGGGGCGGTCGCCGGCAAGGCCGGGTTTCGCCGGCTGACCCGGTGCACGGTGGAAACCCGCAGCCAGGTGGTCGGCGAGATCCCGGACTGGGATCCGAGCTCCCTTGCTTACGTCAGTCGCAAGGACGCCTCGCTGTGGAACGCGGATTTCGTCTTCCTCACCATGGAGACCTGCCGTCAGGCCCTGGAGGATGCCGGCCTGGCGATCGACGCGCGGACCGGTCCGCGCACCGCCTGCCTGATCGGCTCGGCCCTCAACGGTTCGGACGCCTACCGGATCGCCATGGACAACTACACCCGCCTCGGCCCGCTCAAGGTCAGCCCCTACCTGCTGCCCAACCTCTGCGCCAACCTCCCGGCCGGCAAGGCGGGTATGCTCCTCGGCTTCACCGGACCGATCTTCTCGCCGCAAGGGGCCTGCGCCTCGGGCAACCACGCCATCGGCATCGGCGCACGGATGATCCGCGACGGCGATTGCGACTTTGCCCTGGCCGGCGGGGTCGAGACCTGCCTGATCCCGGAGATCATCCTCGGTTTCGCCAACATGCTGGCCACGATCAAGGTCGGCCCCAAGGACCGCTCCTTCGCCGATCCCACCCAGGCCTCCCGGCCGTTCAGCATCGACCGCAAGGGTTTTGTCCTTGCCGAGGGGGCCGGCGTGCTCGTCCTCGCCGCCGAGGAGGCAGCCCGCGCCCATGGCCTGTTGCCCAGGGCCGAGATCGCCGGTATCGGCTGGAACTCGGATGCCCATCATTTCACCCGGCCGAACGAACAGACCGTCACCCAGGCCATGCGGGACGCCATCGCGGATGCCGAAATCGCTCCGGAGGATATCGGCGCGATCAACGCCCACGGCACCTCCACCCCCACCGGCGACTCCACCGAGGCCGAGTGCATGCGGGCCGTCTTCGGCAAGCGCTTGCCGCATATCCCGATCTCGGCCAACAAATCCCAGGTCGGCCACAGCCTTGGCGCCTCGGCCGCCATCGAGGCGACGCTCGGCATCGAGGCCATGCGCAGGGGACTGGTGCTGCCGACGGTCAATCATCTGCCCGACCCTGCCCTGGCCGACTTGGACGTCGTGCCCAACCGGAGCCGCAGTCATGCCCACGAATTTTTCCTGTCCAACTCGTTCGGCTTCGGCGGCACCAACTGCTGCATCGTTTTCAGAGGTCTGTAATGCGTCCCAAACCCTTTGTCCCGGAGCCCCATGAGCGACCGTCCTATGTACGCGACACCAACACCGGCCTGGTCTGGCACCGCTGCGAACTGCGCACCCTGTACGTGGACACCGACCGCTCCCAGGTGGTCTATCACGCCAACTATCTGCGCTATTTCGAGTTCGGTCGGGCTTCGCTCATGCGCGAGGCCAACTATCCTTACAAGGAAATCGAGGAAAGCGGTTACATCTACCCGATCATCAAGACGGAACTCAACTACCACTCGCCGCTCTTCTACGACGACCTGATGTACATCCACACCCGCCTGGCCCGGCTGGAGCTGGTCAAGGTCCAGTTCGATTATCTCATTACCAGGGCGGACAACGGCGAAATCGCCTGCACCGGCATGACTCGCCACTGCGCGGTCAACGCCAATCACATCCCGGTGGAGATCGACGCCAAGACCATCGCGCTGTGGAACCAGTTTCCCAGCTGATGGCCAGTGAGCGCAGAGAGATCGGTATTCCGGTCCGGCCTTGGTTTTTCGATCACTGTTTTGACGGCCGCGTCGTCCTCGCCGCGGTGGAGACGATGCAGCTCCTGGCTTTGACGGTGCAAGAGGCATATACCCATCTGGAGGTCGCCGAGATGCGCGACGGCCGGTTTGCCAAACTGCTCGAAATTCCAGCGGAGGCCACCGCCATCGCCGTCCTGGCGGAGTTGGAGCAGACGGAAAACGGTGCGATCCACGCCCGGCTGCTGACCCGGACGCACGGCAAGGTCATGACCCGGCTGGTCACCCACTGCGAGCTGACCGTTGCCGCCGCTGCAATTGCCGACCCGGCAGGAGAACGGTGGTCGCCCGAACCCTGTGCGGAGACACCCGTGGTCATCCCTGTCGAGCGGGTGTATCAAGAGCTAGTCCCGTTCGGCCCCGCATACCGGACCTTGCAGGATCGGCTGGTGCTCTCTGCAGATGCCGCCTGGGGCACCTTGCTGGCCCCTGAATTGGGCAACTCCGTGGCGGAACCGCTCGGCTCGCCCTTTCCGCTCGACGGAGCCATGCACGCGGCCTGCGTCCACGGTCAGCGGCTGGCCGATTTCGTACCCTTCCCGGTGGGTTTTGCCGTCCGGCGCATCGTCAAACCGACAAGGGCCGGTGAACGCTATCGCAGCCGGGCGCTGCTGCAGGCGCGCACAGAGGACGAACTCGTCTACGACCTCTCTATCGTTGATCAGGGGGGACAGGTGCGGGAAGCGGTCAGGGGATTGCGGATGCGGGATGTGAGCCAGGGCCGGATCAGACCGCCGGCGTGGATCAAGGGGATACCAACGGAAGGGTAAAAGGATGGCCGAGGCGTAAGCGGCCTCAGCGGGAGAGGTCGGGATGCCGCTCCGCCACCGCCCAGGCCAGGCAGCGCTCCATGGTCACCCGGGCAAGCCAGCGACAGACAATCAGAGAATAGGCAGCGCCGGACAGGTACATTCCCACAAAAAAGACCAGGTGCGAAAAACCGTAAATCAACGGACCGCCCACAACGACGATCCATGGCGTCTCCAACTGATACGAGAGGAATCCCAAGGCGGCAACGGCCGGCCAGCCGAGCAGAAAACTCAGCCCGATGAGGAAGACGCCGAGCAGCACCCGGACCGTCGGGCGCTCGCGAAAGGCTGACAGATCGGCCCGCTCCGTGATCGCCGAGCGAACGAAGTCGGTCGCCGCGACCCGAAGGATATATTTTTTACACAACTGTTTCATGTGTTCCTGGCCAGCCTCGACAACGTAGGAAGGAGAAGACACGGTTGGGACGAACCCAAGGGTCCGGCTGGCTATTGTATCCCACCGAGACCGACGAAGCAAGCTAGGAGCGGATTGAGACGCTCTCTACATCCGCGACGGTGGGATTCTCGAGCGAGATACAAGATATAGAGTTGCGTTATACTAGCGGCGGTTTTCTTAACAATGCATTCAACGGACTAACGCTCCCAGGTTCAGGACTATGAGCCAAGGCATCGGCTGGGACTTCTTCGACGCCATCTACTGCATCTCCCTGGACAGCCGTCCCGATAGAACGGCGGCGGCGAGAGAGCAGTTTGCCCTGGCCGGCCTGGAGGGGCGGGTGGAGTTCCTCGTCGTGGCCAGGGACGAGGAAGACCCGGCGCGGGGCATCTACGGGTCGCACCAACGCTGCCTCTCCTTGGGGCTGGCGGCGGGCGCCCGGCATATCCTCATCTTTGAGGACGACGTCTTTTTTCGGGATTACAACCAAGAACGTTTGCGCGAGGCCTGCCGTTTCCTCCGGGAGACCGGCGAATGGGACGCCTTTTTCCTCGGTTGCCTCACCAGCGGCAGCCAGCCGGCCGGTCAGGGAGCCGTGGTCCGGGTGCGCTATCGCTGCCTGGCCCACGCCTATGCCCTCAACCGCCCCTTTGCCGAACGCATTGTGCGGGAACCGTGGCGGGGCATCCCCATTGACGGGCTGCTCCATGCCGTGGGTGGAAATTTTTTCGCCCTTCGCCCGATGTGCGCCTTCCAGGGGCTGGCCACGAGCGACAACAAAACCGTGTGGATCGACCGGCTGCGCACCTTGTTCGGCGG